>Ga0209706_10000213_pt1 | contig 31549 bp, 26 predicted proteins | sample PPLLaktember2015_6_FD_187263 | JGI IMG/M metagenome (GOLD analysis project Ga0209706, IMG submission 187263) | Freshwater sediment microbial communities from Prairie Pothole Lake near Jamestown, North Dakota, USA - PPLs Lake P8 Core (1) Depth... | ecosystem: Environmental > Aquatic > Freshwater...
CAGGGGCCTGCCCGCCGGCCACAACCTGCAGGAGGATGCGCCCGCCGACGTGCTGTCAGAGCTGCAGGCGTTTCTGAAGTCGTAGGCGAACCCTAAGAACCCGAAGAACCCGAGAACCCCAGAACCCGAGAACCCCAGAACCCGAGATCTCTGGCACCCCGGTTGCACTGTGAGCCGGCAACGCCCGGTCGACCGTTCGACCAGGCGCTGGCAGTGAGCAAGGCAGTGCAATCGCGGTGAGCCCTCGCCGTGCAGGAGTGAAAAGAAGTGGCAGCACCGACACGCTGTGTCACCTGCTGCGGGGGCATCGAGGAACGGGATCACGTTCAGTCGGGGGTCGCAGTCATGAAGGGTGCAACCAAAGTCCTGATGCGCAGGGTCGCCCGGGCCGAGGAGGCCAAGGCACTCCGCGAAGTCCGCCATCAGCCACCGGCCCGCCTTCCCGCGGGCGAGTATCTGCGAGAGCATCTGCCGCTGTCGTTTGCGCCTTATCGCCTGCACGCCGCCGACCGCTGGTGGCACGAGGTGGGTTCGGCCTCGGTCGAGACCACGCGCAAGCGTAACGGCTGAGCCTGAGAACCTGAGAACCCCAGAACCTGAGAACGCCAGAACCCCCACTGGGGGGTGTATCCTTCCCGAGTCACGTCACGAGCCCGCGCTCCCGCCGCACCAGCGGCGTGGGCGGCCTTGCCTCGCCGGTAGCCCTGGCGAGGGCGGGCCGGGCTTCGGGCGTCACGAAAGGAAGGCTCATGTCCCCGAAGCGTCACCTGGTCGCGATTGCCGCCGGCCTCGTCCTGGCCCTTGCCCTCTCCTCTCATCCCTCGACGCAGGAGTTCGGCTCCATCACCTTCCCCACGTCCGGCGCCGCCGGTGCGCAGGACGCATTCCTGACGGGAGTCAAGGCGCTCCACAACTTCCAGTTCGACGAGGCCGCCGTGGCGTTCCAGGCCGCGCAGAAGGCCGATCCGTCCTTTGCGATGGCCTACTGGGGCGAGGCGATGAGCCACAACCACCCGCTGTGGGCCCAGCAGGACGTCGAGAAGGCCAAGCAGGTGCTCGACAGGCTCGATCCCACGCCCGCGGGCCGCGTGGCGAAGGCGAAGCTGCCCAAGGAGAAGGCGTTCTTCGAGGCCCTCCACACGCTGTACTTCTCCCCGGGCGACAAACTGACGCGCGACAACGCCTACTCACAGGCCATGGCGCGCATGTACGCTCAGTGGCCCGACGATCACGAGGTCGCGGTCTTCTACGCGCTGTCGCTGCTCGGCACCGTGCGGTCGGGAGACACGGGCTTCCGCCGCCAGGCAATGGCCGCGTCCATCGTCGAGCAGGTCTACCAGAAGAACCCGAAGCACCCGGGCGCTGCCCATTTCATCATCCACTCGTTCGACGATCCGGATCACGCGCCCCTCGGGCTGAACGCCGCGGACGCCTACGCGAAGATCGCACCCTCCGCCGCGCACGCGCTGCACATGCCGTCGCACATCTACGTGCAGCTGGGGATGTGGCAGAAGGCCGTGGCGTCGAACATCGACGCCTACAAGGCGGCGGTGGACCTGAACACGCGCATGAAGCTCGCCGAAGGTCGCGAGGACTTCCACACGCTGTCGTGGCTCGCCTACGCCAACACGATGCTCGGCAAGTACGACGATGCGAAGAAGAACGTCGAGCAGGCGAAGGCGGCGGCGGACCGGAACCCGACGAACGCGGGCATCCGCGACGGCTACCTCGGCATGCGCGCGCGCTATATCTCTGACACCGGTGAGTGGGAGAAGCTGACCCTGGCGGCTCCGGCCGCGCCCGCGGGCGGCGAGCACGCGAACATGCCGGGGATGGCGGGCATGCCGGGGATGGGCGGCGGCGGGGGCTCGGCCACCTGGACCTACATCGTCGGTGTCAGCGCCGCGAAGACCGGTGACATGGCCACGGCCGAAGCCGCGGAAACGGCGCTGAAGGGCATCACGGCGAAGGCGCAGGGCGGCGCGACGTCCTACGCAGCGCGCCCGCACCTGGTGCGCGAGAAGGAACTGGGCGCCGTCATCCGCTGGGCGAAGGGGCAGAAGGACGAGGCGCTCGCGTTCGCGAAGGACGCCGCGGATGCCGAGAAGACGCTGAACGCACCCTCGGGCCCGCCGGATCCGATCAAGCCCGCCTTCGAGCTCTACGGCGAGATGCTGCTCGAGGCCGGCCGCGCGAAGGAAGCCGTCGCGGCCTTCGAACAGTCGCTGCTGCGCACGCCGAAGCGCACGCCCTCGGTGCTGGGCCTCGCGCGCGCCGCGGCCGCCGCAGGAGACCAGGCCACCGCCCGCGCGCAGTACCAGGAACTGACGACGATGCCGGGTGCCGCCCCCACGTCGCCGGCCGTGCAGGAGGCGCAGAAGGCGTTGAAGACGACGAACTTCTAGCTGTCACCGAAACCACGAAGCCACGAAGGGCGCGAAGGACACACGAAGGCTTCCTTGGGGACAACCCTGGGAAGCCTTTCTGTGTACGGACCGTCGGAAGCCTGGCGCCGTCGTGAGACCCTCGTGCTCCTTCGTGGTTTCTTTTCCCGCGGTATAGTGTCCGCCGTCCGGGAGGATCCCTATGAACACGCGTGCCGTGCGAATCTCGTCGCTGCTGCTTCTGTGGCCGGCCTTGGCGCTGGCACAGTCCCCGAAGGCCGCCACCTACATCACCGATGAACAGGTGAAGGCCGTCAATGCCGGCCCCGGCGTTGACCGCCAGCTCGTGAGCGTGGACATCGGCAAGCTGAATCTCGCCGTGGGCACCATCCATCGCGGGCCGTCGAACGCTCCGCCGCGTCCGGCCGCAGGCGGTGGCGCCCCTGCGCCTGCCCCGACAGCCGCGGCGGCCACGCCGGTCACGCCGTGTGGCGAGCAGAGCAGCGCGGCCGCCGCGCCCGGCACCGCCTCGGGCATCGCGCACGATCACCAGACCGAGACGTACATCATCACGTCGGGCGGCGGTACGCTCGTCACCGGCGGCCACATCGTCAACGGCCGGAAGTCCGCGCCCGACAGCCAGGTGACGCGCGTGCTGAACGGGCCCTCGTGCAGCGGACGAATCGAAGGCGCGGATGTGGTGAAGCGCGCGGTGAAGCCCGGTGACATCATCATCATCCCGGCGGGCGTGCCGCACGGCTGGATCGACATCGCCGATCACGTGGATTACCTGAGCGTCCGGCCGGATCCGGACCGCGTCCTGGCGCCCTATGTCAACCCCGCGCTCAAGAAGTAGAGAGAGAAACAGAAACCACGAAGGCACGAATCGCGCCGGCCGCCCTATGCACACCACGGTAACGAGATGCCGCTAGCTCCGGGCACGCGGCTGGGGCCCTACGAGGTGCAGGGCGCGCTCGGGGCGGGCGGCATGGGCGAGGTCTACCGGGCCCACGACACGACGCTTGGGCGCAGTGTCGCGCTGAAGATCCTGCCAGACCTCGTCGCCCACGACCCCGATCGCCGGATGCGGTTCGAGCGCGAGGCGCAGACGCTGGCAGCGCTGAATCACCCCAACATCGCGCAGGTGTACGGTTTCGAGCAGTCGGCTGGCGCGTCCGCGCTCGTGATGGAACTGGTCGAGGGCGAGGATCTGGCCGAGCGGATTTCTCGCGGGCCCATTCCGAGAGACGAGGCGCTACCCATTGCCCGGCAAATTGCCCAGGCGCTGGAGAGCGCCCACGAGGCCGGCATCGTTCACCGTGACCTGAAGCCCGCAAACATCAAGGTCAAGCCGGACGGCACGGTGAAGGTGCTGGATTTCGGACTGGCCAAGGCCGTGGAGTCGGGCGCCGGAATCGGGCAGCCGAGAACCGGGGGGCCTGCAGACTCTCCCACCATCACGACTCCGGCCATGACCCAGGCCGGCGTCATCCTCGGCACCGCCGCCTACATGAGCCCGGAACAGGCGCGCGGGAAGGTGGTCGACAAGCGCTCGGACATCTGGGCGTTCGGCTGCGTGCTCTACGAGATGCTGACCGGCCGGCGGGCCTTCGACGGCGAGACCATCACCGACGTGCTGGCTGCCGTGGTACACAAGTCTCCCGACTGGACAGCGCTGCCGCAGGCCACGCAGGCGACGGTTCGTGCCGTCCTCGAGCGATGCCTGGAGAAGGATGCCCAGATCCGCCTTCGCGACATCGGGGAGGCGCGCATCGCGCTTGGCCGACCGGCCTCCGAGACCACCATGCCGGTGGCCACGTCCGCGCCGCCACCCTCGCGCGCTCGTCGCGCACTGATCGGCACGGCAATCCTCGGCGTCGCCGTCGCGGCCGGTCTCGTTGGCTACTTCGCGCGTCCGCGGGCCGAACCCGTGACCCGAAAGTTCCAGGTCGCCGTCAGGAGCGACGGCGCTCGAATCCAGTTTCCCGTCATTTCACCCGACGGGCGCCGCGTCGCCTATGTGGCCAACTCCAGGCTGTGGGTGCAGTCGCTCGACGAATGGCAGCCCCGCGAGTTGCCGGGTACCGATGCCGCGGTCAGGCCGTTCTGGTCGCCGTCGGGAGAATGGGTAGGCTACTTCCGCAGCGAGCAGTTGTTGAAGGCTCCGGTCGCGGGCGGCGCCGTGGTCCTGGTGGCCAGGCTGCCGGCCGTACAGGCGCCGCTTGGCAGTGCATCGGGCGCGTGGACGCGGGACGGGTCGATCCTGATCACTCTCGCCAGCGGCCCGGTGTATCGCGTGGCGGATACAGGGGGCGATCTGGCCGTCGTCTTTCAGCCACCGCGGGAAGTCGGCGACCTTCGCAGCCTGAACGTGTTGCCTGGCGGCGGCATCCTGGCGACCGTGCGCAGCAGCGCCGCCTCGCAGCCCGACGCGATCGGGGTCGTCGCCTCGGGCACTCTCAAGACGCTGCTCGAGCTCTCTGACGTCTACCGCCCGCGCTACGCACCAAGCGGCCACATCGTCTTCGAGCGCCGTTCCCCGGCGGTCGGCCTCTGGGCAGTGCCGTTTTCGGCAGAGCGGCTGGAGGTGGCCGGCGAGCCCTTCCTGATTGGTGAGGGCGCCGAGCCCAGCGTGGCCGACGACGGCACGTTGCTCTTCACCCCGGAGCGCGGCGACCAGTCGATGAAGCTCGCCTGGTTCTCGCTCGATGGCCGCGTGGGCCCCACGATCGCAGGGCCGCAGCCATGGCGCGAAGGCCTGGGCGTCTCGCCCGATGGCGCCCGGCTTCTCGCATCGGGGGAAGACGGGCTGTGGATGTTCGATGTCGCCACGGGCGCGCGCCAGCGCATCACGACCAGCCGGTCGGACGTCTCCCCACGGTTCGTCGGGACCACCGGGCAGCTGGTCTTTGTCCGCGGTGAAAGTGGCACCCCCGACATGATCATGAAGCCGGCCGACGCCGGAGGAGCCGAGCAGGTCGTCGCCAGGGGCGCGCGGTTTCCATCTCCCACCGCCGATGGCCGTCGCGTGGTGTTCAATCTCGGTGCCATGGCCGCCGAAGGCAGCGGCAGCGGGGATAGACCTCCCAGGTCGCAGTGGGAGGTGGCCTGGGTGGATCTCGATACGCCGGCCGCCATCCACCGGCTCGGCGGCGCGCACCGTGGCGCCCGCTTTCCGGATGTCTCGCCGGACGGCCGGCTGGTCGCCTACGTCTCGGGTGAGACCGGGCGCGACGAGATCTACCTGACCCAGCTGCCGAATGGCGAGGGCAAATGGCAGCTCTCCGACAACGGTGGCGGGTGGGTCCGCATCTCACCGCGCGGCGATCGGGTCGTCTACCGTGCGCTGAACGGCGACATGATGTCCGTGGCACTTGGACGCGGCGATGGCAACGCTGTCACCCTCGGGCGACCTGAGAAGCTGTTCACGTGGGGCTCCGGGTGGGCCATGTTCTACGACCTCGCTCCCGACGGCCAACGCGGCGTCGCCGCGATGTCCGAGGCGCAGGCGCAGGCCATCTCCGGTCTGTCGATTGTCCAGAACTGGCATAGCGAATTCCTGGCGCGCGGACGGTGAGCCGCCTGCGCGACCCGGGCCCGTCCGCTATGATGTCGCGCGACTGGCAGGAGGTCCCATGTCCGCTGTGATCCCGTGGTTCCGCGCGCTCGTGCTCGCCGCCGTTGCGGGCCTGGCCGTCTCGGCGCAGGCCCCGGCCCCGGCGCCGGCGCGCGCGCCCGTGTCGAGGCCGAATACGCCACAGAGCGTGGGCCTGTCCCCGGCTCGCCTCGAGCGGCTCCACCGCGGGATGCAGGGCTTCGTCGATCGCCGCGAGGCCGCCGGCATCGTCACGCTGCTCGCGCGCAACGGCAGGGTGGCCGACGTGCACGCCTCCGGCTTCCAGGACGCGGAGAGCCGCTCGACGATGCGCACGGACACGATCTTCCGTATCGCGTCGATGACCAAGCCCGTCACCAGCGTCGCCGTGATGATGCTGTACGAAGAGGGCAAGCTCCTGCTCACCGATCCGGTGTCGAAGTTCATTCCCGCCTTCAAGGGGCAGCGCGTGCGCGCCACCGGTCCCGATGCCCCGCCGGAACCGGTCCCGGCGCGTCGCGACAGCAACATCCGCGAGCTGCTCTCGCACCGGTCGGGCCTGACGTACGGATTCCTCAACGGTGGCCCCGTGGGGCAGGGTTATCGGGCCAACGGCGTGCCGGACGGCCTCGCGACGACGTCGCTCACGCTGGCCGAGGCCATGGACAAACTGGCCGCCGAGCCGCTGGTGAGTCAGCCGGGCACCGCCTGGAACTACAGCCTCTCCACCGACGTGCTTGGTCGGGTCGTCGAGGTGGTGTCGGGACAGTCGCTCGACGCGTTCTTCCGCGAGCGCATCTTCAAGCCGCTCGGGTTGAACGACACCGGGTTCGACGTTCCCGAGGGGAAGTGGTCGCGGCTCGCCACGGTCTACTCGCCCGACGGGGCGGGCGGCATCCGGCCGATGAAAGATCCCGAGACGTTCGGCAACACCGTGATGTCGCCGGTGGCGTGGTACCAGGCGCCGAAGACGTACTTCTCAGGCGGCGCGGGCCTGGTCTCCACCGCGCGCGACTACGCGCGCTTCGCGCAGATGCTGCTGAACGGAGGCGAGCTCGACGGCGTGCGGCTGCTCAGCCCGAAGACCATCGAGCTGATGACGACCAGCCACACCTCGGACCTGCCGCCCTCGGGCCTGGTGGGCGGGGGCGCGCAGTTCGGCCTCGGCTTCCGCGTCGTCACCGACCTCGGCGCCACGCAGACGCTCGGGTCCCACGGGCTCTACGGGTGGAGCGGCATTTACGGGACGGTGTTCTGGGTCGATCCGAAGGAGAAGCTGGTGGCCATCATGCTGGTGCAGCGCTACCCGGGCTCGCCCGTGGCCGCCGCCTTCCAGCCGCTGGTATACCAGGCCATCGTGCGGTAGCCGGCAAACGTCCCCATCCCCGGCCCGAAAGCCGACGCTGCCGCCGCGGGATTTCTGGCAGACGCCCTGACTCTGGCTGATCTGCGCACTCTGCGGCTTGCCTTTCCGCATCTTGCGGTCCAGCTCGCTGATCGCGCAATCTGCGGCCGTTCTTCTGCATCTGTGGCCCGGCCCAGCCCGATCTGTGTAATCTGCGGCCGTTCTTCTGCGTCTGCGGCTCGCTCCGCGTCAGTCTTCCGGCGCCCCTGCCAGCAGCGGCTCCAACTCCAGCGCCTGCGCGCCGTTCTCGGTGCACACCGCGTACTTCGTCTCCCCGGCGCGGTACATCGCGAGACCGGCATACTCGCCACGCTTGTTCAGCACGAAGAACCGGATGTTGAAGTTGGGATTGCCCTTCGAGTTGAGCAGGCGCTTCTCCACGGTGTTGACCTTGATTCGCTTCAGCGCCTCCATGCCGGCGTCCTTCGGCGACATCCCGCGGCGCATGGCCTCGACGATGAGGAAGGACGAGAGGTTGTAGAGGTTTGCCTCGCCGCGTCCGGTCGAGCCTGCGGCGCCCACCTCGTTGTCCACATACAGTCCCGCGCCCAGGATGGGCGAGTCGCCGGTGCGGCCCGGGATTTTCCACGCGAGGCCGCTGGTGGTGGTGACACCGCAGACGTCTCCATTCGGGCCGAGGCCGTCGCAGTTGATGGTGCCCCAGAAGCTGCCCTCGCGGATGAGGCCGTCGCGAACCATCGAACGCCCGGCCGCGAGCGCTCGTGACTCCCAGCCCAGGTCGTGGAGCACGTGCGCGCGCAGGTCTCGCGCCAACCCCGCGTCGGCGCCTGGATCCTTCTCGTGCCGGTCCTTCGGTTTGCGTCCATCGCCCTTCGGATCCAGCCAGTGCTCCGGGTCCACGCGGCGCTTCCATTCCAGCCAGAGCCGGCGCGAGTTCTCCGTGTTCAGGTCGTTCTCGACCGTGAAGCCCAGGGCCCGCGCGAACTCCTGTGCGCCCTTGCCGACGAGCAGGTGATGGTCGGTGTTGTCCATCACGGCCTTCGCCACCAGCGACGGTGTGCGCACGCCTTCGATGCCCGCCACCGCGCCCGCACGCTTCGTGGGCCCGTGCATGCACGACGCGTCGAGCTCCACCACGCCGTTGGCGTTCGGGAGCGCGCCGTAGCCGATGCCGGTCTCGAGCGGATCGAGCTCGGGGATGTTCACGCCGGCGATGAGCGCATCGAGCACGTCCCTGCCCTCGGTGATCAACCGGAAGGCGCGCTCGACCGCGTTCTCCCTGCCGCCGTTCTTGAACTCGAAGCCGGAGTAGTCGGAGATGACGACCGGGCGCACGGTGCGCTGGACGACGACCTCGGCCGAACGGGCTTCCAATCCCTCCGCGCGCGCGGGCAGCACCGAGGCCGCCGCCAGGGATGCGGTAGTGGACTTCACGAAATCGCGCCTGGTGATCATGAGCGGGCTCCTCGCCGCGGGCTGCGGCGCGCTCATGCTACTTCAGGTTCAGTTGAGAGGCGGGTCGTACCGCGAGACGAGGTTCAGGCGCTCCATGCGCTCGAAGTCCGAGTCGAGCGACCACACCAGCGCGCCGATGTCCGCCGCGAGCGAGGCGATGAGCAGGTCGGTGAGCGAGAAGCGTTCGCCCGCCTCGGCCGACCGCTCGATCCAGCCAGCCAAGGGCTGCCAGGTATCGTCCGATGGCACCACCTGGACGAGGGCGCCGAAGGCGCGGAGGAACGCCTTCCGATCCTTTTTGGCGAGGCCCGCGAGCAACTCCAGCCGCACCGGTAGGGCCAGTGCCACCTCGTCGGCATCGATGAGGGTGTCGAGCATGCGCCCGATGCGCTCGTTGCGCTGCGCGGCCACCCAGACCGAGGTGTCAACGACAATCACCGCCGATTCCTGTCCAGCTGGCGAATCTCAATCGGGTCGAACTCGAAGTCCAACCGGCGCACCAGGGCCTTCAAGTCGTCCAGCCGGCTGCGCCGGACAACCTCCTTCAGCGCGAACACCACCGTATCGGTCTTCGACTTGAAGCCGACGGCCATCCGGGCTTCTTCAACCAACCCGACCGGCAGATCCAATGTCGTGCGCATATGAATCAGGATGATCTATATGCCTTCGAGCTGTCAAGAGTGGACGTCATTGTGCATATACTGGACCTGACGATCTATGCATTCGGTTGACACCCTCCCAGTGGGTCGTCAGTCGTTCCGCAGGGCGCGCACCGGGTCGATCCGCGACGCGCCAAGCGCCGGTACCAGGTTCGCCAGGCCGGCCGCCGCCAGCAGCACGGCCGCGGCCACGCCGTACGCCACCGGATCGAACCCACTCACGCCGTAGAGCAGGGCGTCGAGCAGGCGTCCGATACCCAGGGATGCGAGGGCACCCAGTGCCACGCCGGCGAGTGCCAGGCGGCCGCCCTGCCGGAGCATCAGCCAGAGCACCTGCCTGCGCTCGGCGCCAAGCGCCATGCGGATGCCCACTTCGCGTGTCCGCAGGCTCACCGCGTACGCGATGACTCCATAGAGCCCGACGGCCGCGAGGAGCAGCGCGAGCGCGCCAAAGGCGCCCATCAGCATCGCGCCAATCCGCGTCGGCGCCATCGTCGTGGCCACCACTTCGGTCGCGGCCACGTCCTCCGTGAAGACGATGTCCGGTTCGAGGGCCCACAGGGCCTGGCGCAGTATCGGCAGCGCGGCGGCAGCCGGACCCGCGGTGCGAACAACCAGGCCGAGACTGCGCGATCGTTGCCGCGGGCGGTGCAGGTAGGGCCGGGGCGACTCGCCGACGGAGCGAATCTTGTGATCCCGTGAGACGCCCACGATCTCGAGCGACGGCTGATCGAAGCCGTCCGGGTAGACGCGCTGTCCCACGGCCGTCTGGCCGGGCCAGTAGCGCCGCGCCATCGTTTCGTTCACGACCGCCACCCGTCGCTCCTGGGCCTCCTCTTCGGCCGTGAACGCCCGGCCGGTGACAAGGGGCACGCCGACTGTCGTGAAATAGTCCGCTCCAACTTCGGCGGAATCGACGGGCGTGCCCTCGTCGTCCGGTCCATGGTGGCCGGGCACAAGGACGCTCTCCATGGTGATGTCGGGCGCGAGCGGCAGGCGCGACGCCTGCGAGACGGCAGTGACACCAGGCAGCGCGCGAAGGGCCTGCACGGCGCGATCGCGGAACGCGACCGCCCGGTCCATGTCGTAGCCGTTCATCTGCAGGTTGAACGACAGCATGGCCACATGGTCGGCGTCGAAGCCGGCGTCGGTATCCTGCGCCGCCAGCAGGCCACGCCCGAGCAAGGCGCCCGTGACGAGCAGCACCAGCGAGAGCGCCAGTTGCCCCACGACCAGCGCGTCGCGGAGCGAGACGCGTTGGCGCCCGCGCGCGCCGGAGCTGTCCTGCTTGAGCGCGGGCACCAGGTCCGGTGTCGATGCGGACCACGCGGGCGCAAGGCCCGAGACCAGGGCTGACGCGATCGTGATGGCCGCCGAGAACGCGAGCACGGTGGTGTCGAGCGAGAAGTCGAACGAGATGCTCATGGGCAGGGCGTCCGTGCTGAATCCCGTGAGTGCCCGCCCCGCCCACCACGCGACGAGGGTGCCCGCAGCCCCGCCCGCGACGGCCAGCACCAGGTTTTCAGTGAGGAGCTGCCGCAATAGGCGTCCGCGGCCTGCCCCGATGGCCGCGCGGATGGCCAGCTCGCGTCGTCGTGCCGTGCCCCGGGCCAGCAACATGCTGGCGACGTTCGCGCAGGCGACCAGCAGGACGAGGCCCACGGCCGCCATCAGCGCCGCGCTGGCGGCGCGCACGTACCCGTCGAGCATGGGATGGAACCGAATCGAGGTGATGGGGACGACGCTGGAGGTGACCCGCTCGTTGGTGTCGGGATACTCGGCACGGAGCCGCGTGAAGATGGTCTCCACCTGTGCGCGTGCTTCGTCGGCCGAGCGTCCCTCGGCCAGGCGCCCCTTGACGAACAGCCAGCGCGCGCCGCGCTGCTCGATGCGCGGACGGTTGGATGGGGGACCAGCCAGCGCGGTTGGGCCCGAGATCGCCAGGCGATCGATGTGAACCGCTGGCACCCAGAACTCTGGCGTGAGCCCCGGCAGCGTGCCCACGAACGCCTGGGGCGCGATGCCGATGACCGTGTACTGCACGCCGCTCAACCTGATCGGTGTGCCCAGGATGTCGGCGCGGCCGCCCAGACGCCGCTGCCACATGCCGTGGCTGAGCACGACGACCGGCACGGACCCGGCGCTGGCGTTGTCCTCGATGCTGATGGGGCGCCCCTGCGAGAGACGCACGCCGAGGATCTCGAAGTAGCCGTTGGTCACTGCCTCGCCGGTCACCAGGACCGGACGTTCGTTGATGCTCACGATGCCGCGCACGAACGCATGCCCGGCGATGCCCGACAGCGCATCCGCGCCTTCGCGAACGGCCAGGAAGTCCGGATACGAGGTAGCGAACTGGGGGATGTCCTGGCTTGCGCTGGAGTAGATCTCGACCAGGCGGCCCGGCTCGGCGATCGCGGCCCGGCGGAAGAGCATCGCGTTGACGACGCTGAAGAGCGTCGTGTTCAAGCCGACCCCAAGCGCGAGCGTGGCAATGGCGGCCGCCGAGAACCCCGGCCGACGAAGCAGTTGTCGCGCACCGACCCGCAGGTCGCCCAGGAACTCGCTCATCCGGTTGCCTCCCTCGTTGAACCTACGGAGGCTGTCGGCGAGAAGTTCGGGCGCGGCCGGTCCGGGGCGTCAGAAGGTGCCGGCGTCGACGTCCTTCAGGAAGGCCGTGACGCCTGCGAAGTACGTCTGCTGGTCGTCGTACATGGCCATGTGGCTGCCGTTCGGGCAGTGGAGATAGCGGCCGCGCGCCACGGCCCTCGCGATCATTTCCATCCCCTTCGGGTCCATCGTGTCGTACCGGGCGCCGACGGCCAGTGTCGGCACGGTGATCTTCGGCAGGTCGGCCGTGCGATCCCACTTCTCCAGCCGCCCGCTGGCGCCCATCTCGCTTGGCCCCTGCATCAGCACGTAGAGATCGTGGTTGATCTTCGCGAACCCGCGGTTTGCCGGGTCGGGCCACTGGTCCGGCGGCATGCGCAGGATGTGATCCACGTAGTAGTTCGGGACCAGCAACTCCATGTAGCGCGGATTCTGGAAGTCGCCCTTCGCCTCGAGGGCCTTGATCTCCGCAAGCGCCTTCTGGTCCATCGCGGGCATCAGCACCTGCTCCGCGTACTCGTTGTAGGCCGGGATGCTGGCCATCATGTTCGAGATGATGAGGCCCTTCAGGTGCTGCTGGTGCTCGAGGGCGTACTCGATGGCTAGGATTCCGCCCCACGAGTGCCCGAGCAGGTAGAAGTTGTCCGTTCCGAGCCCGAGCGCCTGGCGCACCTGCTCGACTTCGTCCACGAAGCGCGGGATGTTCCAGAGGTCGGTGTCCTTCGGCTGGTCGCTGTATGCCGATCCCAGCTGGTCGTAGTAGTAGTACTCGACGCCCGCGCCCGGGAAGAAGCTGTCGGCGGCCTCGAAGTACTCGTGCGTGGCGCCCGGACCGCCGTGGAGCAGCAGCACCTTGATGCGCGGGTTGTTGCCGACGCGCTTGGTCCAGACCTTGAAGGTTCCCTTGGGTGTCGTGAGCGGAATCATGCGGACGCCGCCGCTCAGCACGTCCGCGCGGCCGGTGTTGTCGAAGTAGTCCGGTGTGCCCGTCGTGGTGGCGGTGGACGCCGGGGGCGGTGGCGCCGGTGGAGCGCAAGCGACCGTCAAGCCGAGCGCGAACGCGATCGCCCCGCGTCCGATGTGGGTGAGGGAACGGAGACGGGCACTCATCGGCGACTCCTTGCGAGGTTCATGGTCGGGCGCCTACTTCACGCCCACCGCGAGCGTGTAGATGAGCGTCTCCTGCCCCGACTCCGGCTGGCGCACGACCTGGATGCTGTAGTCGGACGAGGCGCTCACGCGGCCCGTCCACACGCGCGTGCCCGCATCGGCTCGGGCGTCGAGCGGCTTGCCGGTCCCGCTGTCCACGATGCGGAGCAGCACCGTGCGCCCGGGCACGCCGGTGAGCCGCACGTCGAGCAGCGCGCCCTGCACGGCGTGGAACTCGAAGACGTCCTTGCCGCCGGGCAGCAGCGAGCCGCTCACCTGCGTGGGCCGGCCCGCACGGAAGGTGAGGCGGCGTGCGACCCTCTCACCGGGAGTGGCGGAGGCGGGCGCCAGCGGCACCGACAGCTTCGTGATCCTGAACCCGGGGGCCACGGGCGCGATGGTCACGGCGTTCTCGAAGACGATGCCGCCGCCGGGTGGCATGATGACGTCGGGCCGCGGCTTGCTGTCGGCCGGTACGCGCGCCCGTGCGATCACGCCTTTCATGGCCGGGGTCATGATGGAGTCGTAGAGCGAGACGAATGCGTTGGCGTCGGCCACCGGAATCTGCAGGCCGGCCGCCGTCACCGAGAGCGGGTAGCGCATCATCCCGGCCAGCGCGCGGCGGTCGTTCTGCGACGCGGCCTGCTGCAGGGTGGCGACGAACTGGGAAAGAGTCTGCCCGGCTGCCGACTGGGCGGCGGCGTCGGGGACTGATGAGGTCAGCGCAAGCAGGAGAAGGACAGGCACGGTGCCATCATTGTGCCGCACGGCGGAGGGGGGATCCACCTTCGCCACGTCCCGCGCGCGTGCGATGGGACCGCCGCGGGCAGCGCGGTGAGTCCGCCGGGACTGCCGCGTTCTGGGCAGTTTGGGGTCAGACCCCGTTACACTTAACGGATGCGAGTCACAGCCCTCATCCTGGCGGCCGCCACCCTGGCGTCCGCCTGTTCGACCCCGGCCCCCACCGAGGCGCCGGCCGCCACGGCCTCGACACCCTCCGCACCATCGCCGGACCGCAAGTACCTGCTCGAGCGCATCGACGATGCGGCGGTCGTCCAGTTGTACGCGGACGGGTTCGCTTCCCTGCCGACGCAGCAGAAGATTCTCACCTGGCACCTCTACCAGGCCGCCCTGGCCGGGCGCGACATCTTCATCGATCAGAAGCACCGCAACGCGCTCGAGATGCGCGGCGTGCTGGAACAGATCGTCGCCCATCCCGCGGGGGTGGACCCGGCGACGCTCGCCGAGATCCAGCGCTACACGAAACTCTTCTGGCTGAACAACGGGCCCTACAACAACCTGACCGCGCGCAAGTTCGTGCTCAAGTGCACGCCCGACGCGTTTCTAGCGGCGGCGAGGGCCTCGGCCGCGGCTGGCGCCAGGTTCACCACGCCCGCCGGCGAGTCGCTGGACGCCATGCTGGCGCGGCTGCAGCCCATGTTCTTCGACCCGAACGTGGACCCCATCGTCACCAACAAGAACCCGGGCGCGGGGAGGGACATCCTGCAGGCCAGCGCCAACAACCTGTACTCGGGCGTGTCGATGGCGGACCTCGAGGGCTTCACCGAGAAGTACGGGCTCAACTCACGCCTCGTGAAGCGCGACGGCACGCTCGTCGAAGAGGTCTACAAGGCCGACGGGATGTACGGGAAGCAGATTACCGAGATCGTCAAGCATCTCGAGGCCGCGCAGCCCTATGCGCCCGAGCCGATGGTCAAGGCCCTGGCCACCCTGGTGCGGTTCTACCAGACGGGTGAGGTCGCCGACCGCGAGCGGTACGACATCGCCTGGGTGCAGGACAAGGATTCGCCGGTGGACACGATCAACGGGTTCATCGAGGTCTACATGGACCCGCGCGGCATCAAGGGCAGCTGGGAGGGCCTGGTCTACTACGTGAACCAGGAGAAGACCGCACGCATCAAGACCCTGGCCACCAACGCGCAGTGGTTCGAGGATCGCATGCCGTGGGATGCGAAGTACCGCAAGCCGAACGTGCAGGGCATTGTCGCCAACGCCATCGATGTCGTGGTGGAGACCGGTGACTCGGGCCCCGTGACGCCCATCGGCATCAACCTTCCGAACGACCAGGCCATCCGGGAGCAGTACGGCAGCAAGTCCGTGGCCCTGTCGAACGTGACGGAGGCCTACAACCAGTCCACGCCGGGATCGATGCGGGGGGAGTTCTCGTGGACGCCCGAGGAGTCGGAACGCTCCGCGAAGTTCGGCGAGTTCGCCGCGGCGCTCACCACCGACATGCACGAGGTGATCGGGCACGCGTCGGGGCGGCAGGCCGAGGGCAAGGGCACGCCGCAGGAACTCATCAAGGAACACTTCTCCGCGCTCGAGGAAGGCCGCGCGGACCTGATCGGGCTCTACTTCATCGCGGACCCGAAGCTGGTGGAGCTGGGCATCATCCCCGCCGCCGATCACGACGCCGTGGTGCGTGCGGAGTACGAGTCCTACACGCGCAACGCGCTGGTGCAGCTGCGGCGCATCCGCGAGGGTACCCAGATCGAGGAAGACCACATGCGCAACCGGCAGATGATCATCCGGTGGCTGATGGCCAATACGAAGGCCATCGAGGAGCGCACGCGCGACGGCAAGACCTACCTCGTGATGGCGGATCCGGCCGCGTTCCGCGAAGGGGTGGGGAAGCTCCTGGCCGAGGTCCAGCGCATCAAGTCGGAGGGCGACTACGCCGGCGCGAAAGCGCTCTTCGAGACCCACGGCGTGCACTTCGACGCGAAGCTGCGAGACGAAGTGGTGGCGCGCGTGGAGAAGCTGAACCTGCCGTCGTACTCCGGCTTCGTGATGCCGAAGCTGGTCCCGGTGGCGGGGCCGGACGGGCAGATTACCGACGTGCAGATCTCCTACCCGATGGACCTGACGACCCAGATGCTGGAGTACTCCGGCGTGAGGAAGTAAAGAGACCACGCAGGCACGACGCTCGCGAAGGCGGCACGCAGAGGATGCTTCTTCGTGTTCCTTCGGGTCGTCGTGGTTTCTCTTCGACATGCGCACCTACTGGCTGAGCACGCATCTTGGCTACGCGTGCCGGCACTCGGGGGCGTGCTGCTCGTCGCGGTGGCCCATCCCGATCGAGCGGGACCGGGCCGCTGGAGTTCAGCGCGCCATAGACGAGGGCCGCGTATTGCCGATGGTCACCCCCTGGCTCAAGCCCGATCCCGCTGCCCCAGAAGAGGTGGCCGGCATCCTCGCCCACCGGCCCGGCGGGGCCTGCCTGTTCCACGGGCCTGTCGGCTGTGTCATCTACAGCAGCCGTCCCCGTTCCTGCGAGCACTTCCCCTTCGTCTGTGTGATCGACGCGCGCGGCGTCCACGTCACGTTGTCGCATTACTGTCCGACCGCCGCCGAGATGCTGTTCCGGCCCGGAGCGCCGGAGGTGGTCCACGGGCCGCCGATCTTCGACGACGGGCGAGTTCCCGAGGGACTGGACGCGCGTGAAGGGCTCCCGCCGACGCGGATGGAAGCGACTGGACCGCCGCGCCTGATGGACTGGGACGAGGTGACGCGGTGGGAGCAGCAGGCGGTGCACGCCGTGGCCACGGAGGGGCGCGCGCCCGCGGCGATCCATCTGCTGCGGTTCGCCCATGCGCGGGCGGCGGTGCCGCCAGGACTGTCGTGGGCCGACGCGCCACCGGATGTCGAGCAAGCCTGGGCCGGGCACGTGGCGCCGCAGTGGCCCCGCTGGACCTCCGTCGTCGGCCGCTATCTCGCCTCGAAGGTGCACGCCTCGTGGGCGCTGCACCTCGCAAGCGGGCCTGCCGACGTGATGCGCGGCGTGGATGTCGCGAGGGCGGTGCTGCAGGTGGAGGCGACACGCCAGTGCACACGCGCGGGCCGCGCCCTCGACAAGCCGCTCCTCAAAGAGGCCATTCGAGAGAGCGATTTGCTGTTGGTGCACTACGCGGACCACGACCTGCTCGTGCGCTCCTGAGACGTCCCCGATTCCCGCCTTCGCCAAGCCTTCGGCGCGCAAGCCGGACTGCCGACTCCCGTATCATGGAGCCCATGCCCCGACGCTTTCCCGTGCTCTGCGCTCTCGTCGTAGCCGGTCTTGCCGCCATCGTCGTACAGACCGGCGCCGTGCAGCGGCCCAAACCGCCCGGCGCCGAGTTCAGCGGCGCGGCGTTCCGCTTCAACAGGATCCAGGACGGCATCTACCACGCGGTGGGCACCGGCGCCCTCTCGGTCGGCTGCAACGCGTCGATCATCGTGAACGACGAGGACGTGCTCATCGTCGACTCGCACAGCACCCCCGCCGCGGCCTGGGCGCTCGCCGAGCAGGTGAAGACCGTCACCGACAAGCCCATTCGCTACGTCGTCAACACCCACTTTCACTGGGATCACGCGCACGGGAACCAGGTCTACGGACCCGGCGTGGAGATCATCGGACACGAGTTCACGCGCCGCATGCTCGCCTCAGGCGAGTCGATGGGCGGGCGGTCGTACGACATGTTCGTCGGTGCCATCCCGTCCCAGATCGCGCAGTTGCGCAAGCAGATCGACGGCATGGCCGACGCCGACGCGAAGCGGAAGCTGGGCGACCAGCTGCAGGTGCAGGAGCAGTACCAGATGGCGACGGCGAGCGTGAAGCCGCAGCCGCCCACCGTCACGCTCACCGACTCGCTCACGCTCCACCGCGGGGGACGCGAAATCCGCCTGCTGTTCCTCGGCCGCGGCCACACCGGCGGTGACGTGGTGGTGTACCTGCCGAAGGAACGCGTGGTGGTGACGGGCGACCTGCTGGGTGCCGGCCCCTCGTATCTGGGCGACGCCTATCTCACCGACTGGGCGGCCACGCTGGACCGGTTGCGCGCACTGGACTTCGACATGGTGCTGCCGGGTCATGGCGATGCGTTCCAGGGCAAGGCGAAGATCGACCACTTCCAGGCCTACCTGAAGGATTTCTGGCGGCAGGCGAAGACACTGCACGACGAGGGGCTGAGCGCGGAGGAAGCCGCGCGTCGCATCGACCTGCGCTCGCACGCCGCGAACTATCCGACCATCCGCGAGGCGGGCGTGCTGAACCACGGCGTTTACCGCGCGTACGATGAGATCGAAGGCCGGGTCCGCTAGGTGAAGGTCGCCACGTGGAACGTCAACGGGGTGCGCGCCCGCCAGGCGGAGCTGCTCGCATGGCTGGCCGCGGAGCGCCCCGATATCGTGTGCCTGCAGGAGATCAAGGCGTCGCTCGACCAGCTGCCCTTCGATCTGCGCGACGTGGAGGGCTACTGGCCCTTCTGGCACGGGCAGAAGGGCTACTCGGGTGTCGCGTTGCTCGTCTCGAAGGAGCTCACCGTCGTGCAGCCGTCGGTGGAGCACCCGGCATTTGATTTCGAGCAACGCATCGCGACCGTGGACGTGCTCATCGGCGCCTCGCCGATCACGGTGGCGTCGGTGTACGTGCCCAACGGCGGCAAGGACTACGACGCAAAGCTGCGGTTTCTCTCGGCGTTGGACACGTGGGCGGAGGATGCCGCGCGCGACCAGCGGCGGCTGATTGTCTGCGGCGACCTGAACGTGGCGCGCACCGATCGCGACATCCACCCCAGGGAGCGCAAGCCCAACCAGATCGGCACCCGTCCGGACGAGCGCGGGGCCCTCGAGCAGGTGCTCTCGCGTGGGCTGGTGGACGTGGGCCGCACGCTCGATCCCGACAACGACAACCTGTTCACTTGGTGGGCCCCGTGGCGCAACCTGAAGCAGCGCAACATCGGCTGGCGCATCGACTACGTGCTGGCATCCGCCGCGCTGGCCGCGCAGGCCACCTCGGCCGTCGTACAGCGCGAGGTGGGCACCAGCGACCATGGGCCGGTGGTGGTCACCTTTGGTGACCAGGAGTAAGAAGTGAGAAGTGCAAAGTGAGAAGTGAGAAGCGAGAAGTGAGAAGTGAGAAGTGAAAAGCGCTGAAGGAGTTAGCGCCAGTTGACCAGCAGCGTCGCCGGCGGGGCGGCGGCGGGCGCGGCGGGCAGGTTCAGCAGGAACCGCTGACCGTCGGGCGCCACATCGAACGTTCGAAGGTCTGTCTTCGTATCAAACAACATGGACGTCGCAGCCGCGGCGTTCTGTCCCCTTCCTAATGCCGGCGTGGCAACGTGGATCGCCGATCCGCGTCGGAAGAACACCTCGCGGCCGTCGCGACTCCATCGTGGATCGCTGCCCCCTCCGCTCGTCACGCGCTCGCGCGTGCCGGGCCCAGGGGAGCGGTCCCGTAACGCCTCCACGTAAACCTCCAGCTGTCCCGACTCGTCCGACGCGTACGCCGTCCAGCGGCCGTCCGGCGAGACCACTCCCTGCACGTCGGCAAACGGCGTCTCGATCAGGGCCCTGGGCTCACCCTCACCTCGCACTGGCACCAGCCACAGGTCTTCGCGCGTGGCCGCCATTGTGCGCGAGACGACGACCGCCGAGCCGTCCGGCGTCCAGTCGGTGACCCGAATCGGCTCGTCGAACCGTCGAACCGTTTCCGGGGGCAACTGGGCCCCCGCGCCCCGCACCGTGAGCGCCCGTCCGGCCGCCACCCACGCCACGCGCAGGCCGTCGGGCGACCAGGCGGGCGACTCGTCCGTATCGATGGAGAGCGAGACGCGTCCCGGCATGAGGCTCGTGCCGTCGTACAGCACCACATCGAGCGTGCGGAGCAGCGGCTCGAGCACGGTGGCTGCCACCCGGCGGCCGTCAGGGGCAATGCGGACGGACCAGGTGTCGCCGGGCGAGCCCAGCGTGCCGGCCGGCTCGCCCGCGCGGGTGACCCACGCCAGCTGACGAAGCGATGACACCGGTGGGCTGTAGATGAGGACGTCGTCGGCGGCCGTGGCCAGCAGCTGCCCATGGGCGCTCTGCCCCACACTCACCCCCAGCACCGTTGCCCGTCCGGTGAGGCGTCGGTCGGCCAGGTCGACGTCCTGTGCCACCAGCGCCCCGTCGTTCGAGAAGACGAGGCGACCCCCGGCGACCACGGCGTGCGACGCGGTGCCGACCAGGCGGTCTCGTCGCGAGGGGGCCGTCGTGCTCGTCAGCCACACCCCCTGGCGTGCCTGGGCGTCCGGCTTCGCGTGCACGAAGAAGACGAGGTGCTCACCGTCGGGCAGGAACATGGGGAACAGGTGTGCCAGTTCGCCGGCCGCGGTGTCCGGCGCCGTGAGCGCGCGCGTGGTGCCGTCCACCGTGCGGAGCGTCAGACCGCCCTCGGCCGACGCCGCGAAGACGAGATCCCCCCTCGCATTCCACGCTGCCCCACGGGGCGTCTCCGCGGAGATGACCTCCGCCACTGTCGCCCCCTCCACCGCGAAGGCACGCACGGCGCCCCCGGCGAAGAAGCCGATCCGCGAGCCATCCGGAGACCAGAAGGGCAGGGCGGCCGCCTCCGATCCGGGAAGTGCCGCCACCGAGCCCGTCCGGAGATCCTGCAGCCACAGCTTCACCATGCCGTCGCGCGTGCCGGGAAACACCACGCGACGGCCGTCGGGCGCCACCGCCAGTCCGAAGGGGAAATCGGGCCCCGCGCCCGGCTGCACCTCGGGCGGAGCGGTCCAGGTAGCCCGGACGGGGTCGGGCGGCGGGCGCGGCGTCTCGCGCAGGTGGCGCACGGCGGGCACGGCCACGGCCGCGAGCAACGCCGCCAGCGCGACCGCCAGCCATACGAAGCGTCGGCCCGAAGGCCGTGATCTATACTCGTCGTTCACGCACGATCCAGGAGGTTCCCGCGCATGTCGATTCGTTCCTTCGCCCTGGTGGCCACGATGATCGTGGCGAGCCTCCCTGGCGCCGCGGTCGCGGTCGCGCAGGATGCCCCGCCCCGCCGTCCTGACGTCATCTACGTGCCCACGCCCGAGGCCGTCGTCGAAGCCATGTTGCAGGTCGCCAACGTCGGCAAGAACGACATTGTGTACGACCTTGGCTGTGGTGATGGCCGCATCCCGGTGACCGCAGCCCGCAAGTACGGCGCCCGCGGCGTCGGCATCGATATCGATCCTCAGCGTATCAGGGAAGCCAACGAGAACGTCGCGAAGAACAAGGTCGGCGACCTGGTGAAGATCGTCCAGGGCGACCTGTTCGAGCAGGACCTGAGCCAGGCCACCGTGGTCACGCTCTACCTGCTGCCCTCGCTGAACGTGAAGCTGATGCCCAAGCTGATGAAGGAACTGAAGCCGGGCACCCGCATCGTCTCGCACGCCTTCGACATGGGCGACTGGAAGCCCGAGAAGGAGTTGGACGTCGAGGGCCGCAAGGTTTACTACTGGACTATCCCGAAACGGTAGTGAGGGGCGGTCATTGAGCGATTGGCGATTGTAGATTGAGCGATTGATTGAGGATTGGGGGATCGGGCGATTGAGGGATTGATTGGCGATTGAGCGATTGAGTCATTGATGATTCGGTTGCTCGCCAGCGGACGCTCGACGCGCGCAGCCTCGCAATTCAGCTGCGCCAAGTGAATCGCTCAATCGCTCAATCGCTCAATCACCCAATCGCTCAATCACCCAATCGCTCAATCAATCGCTCAATCGCCGATGCCCCAATCCCCAATCAATCGCTCAATCTGCAATCACCCAATCGCTCAATTCGCTATTCACCTGCCCGCCCGGGCAGGAGCGCTTCCGTGTCGAGCGTCTGCGGCCCGTTCTCCGTGCACAGCGCGAAGCGCGACTGGTACATCGACACCCCCGCGTACTCGCCCTTCTTGTTGAGGATGTAGAAGCTCAGGCCGAAGTTGGGGAGCCCGCGCGAGTTCAGCAGCCGCTTCTCGACCGTGTTCTTCTGCACGCGCCTGAGCGCCTCCATCCCGGCATCCTTCGGCGACTTGCCCATGCGCATCTGCTCGACGATGAGGAACGAGCAGAGGTTGTAGAGGTTCGCCTCGCCGCGGCCGGTCGACCCGGCGGCGCCCACGTCGCCGTCCACGTAGAGCCCCGCGCCCAGGATGGGCGAGTCGCCCACGCGGCCGGGGATCTTCCACGCCAGGCCGCTCGTCGTGGTCACGCCGCACACCTCGCCGTTGCTGTTCACCCCGTCGCAGTTGATGGTGCCCCAGAAGTGGTTCGGGTCGATCAGGCCGTCGCGGACCATGCCGAGGCCGGCCATCATCATCGCGTCGCCGCGCTTCTTCGGGTCGAGGTAGTGGTCCGGATCGATCCGACGCTTCCACTCGAGCCAGAGCCCCCGCGACTTCTCGGTGTTCAGGTCGTCTTCGATCTTGAAGCCCATGTTGCGCGCGAACTCCTGAGCGCCCTTGCCGACCAGCAGGTGGTGGTCCGTGCTCTCGAGCACGGCCTTGGCCACCAGCGACGGCGTCCGGACGCCCTCCAGCCCAGCCACGCCGCCCGCCCGCTTCGTCGGGCCGTGCATGCAGCACGAGTCGAGCTGCACCACGCCGTCGGCATTCGGCAGGCCGCCATAACCGACGCTGGTGTCGGCCGGGTCGAGCTCGCACAGGTTCACGCCGGCGACCAGCGCGTCGAGCACGTCCGAGCCCTTCGTGATCATCTCGAAGGCCACCTGGACACCGGTCTTGCTGCCGCCGTTCTTGTACACGTTGCCGTTGTCCGACGAAATCACGACCGGCTTCACCCCGGTCTGGACGGCCGGGGCCTCACCAAACAGGGCGACGGGCGCGGCCAGGGCCACCCCGGCGGCCGTGCTGGTCTGGACGAACTGGCGGCGAGTGAGCGTCTGCGGCATGCGTGGGACCTCCTGAACGGGCGGCATCCTACCAGAGTTCCCGGCCGGGGCGCGATTCCGGTGAAAAAACCCGATGAGGGAAAGGAAATCCGTTTGTCGCTTCCGTCTAGTGAGAGAGGAGGCAACGACGTGCAACGCGCATTTATCGGTGGGCAGCCAGGACGCCTCATCATTTGGGGGGAAAGTCAGCCTTCCTGAGGACTACCCCGACGGCTCGTGGCAGATAATGGGCAGGTGACCGCCCATCGGGCGCGCACCCCCTTCGTGCGCCTCGCGCTCTGGACCACGGCCATCACTTTTCTGCTCATCCTGGTGGGTGGGCTCGTGCGCGCCTCGGGCGCCGGCCTCGGCTGCCCAGACTGGCCCCGCTGCTTCGGTTCCTGGTTTCCGCCGGCATCGGCCGCGGAGCTCCCGCCCCAGTTCGACCCTTCGCAGTTCAACCCGACGCTGATGTGGACGGAGTACCTCAACCGCCTGCTGGGCGTCACCGTGGGGCTCACCATCCTGGCCACTGCCATCTCGGCCTGGCGGCATCACCGGCGCGATCCTCACATCCTGTGGCCCACGGTTCTCGCGCTGCTGCTGACGGGCTACGAAGGTTGGCTGGGCGGGCGCGTGGTCGCGCACGAGCTGGCGCCATGGATCGTGACCGCGCACCTGGTGGTGGCAATTGTCATCGTCCTGTTGCTGGTCTATGCGACGGTCTACGCCATCTATCGCCGGCCCGCCCTTGCGCTGGCGGGCCGTCCCGGCACGGACGACGACATCGAGACGGCGCCTCGCACCTCGCTCATCACCACCATCGTCGTCATGATTCTCCTCACGTTGGGACAGGTAGCGGTCGGGACCCAGGTGCGCGGGAGCATCGACGATGCGCTGGATCACGGCGTCGCGCGTGAGGGCGCCCTCGCCACGGTCGGGATGCTCGACGGCGCGCACCGCACGGCGGCGCTGGCCGTCATGTCCCTGGCGCTCGTCTCGCTGCTGGTGGTGTGGTCGAAACACCCGCGCGAGAAGGTCATCGCGCAGTGGACCTACGCCGTCGTGGCGCTCGCGGCGCTACAGATCGTCCTGGGCGGGGTCATGGCCTTCGTCTCGCTGGCGCCCACGGCGCAGGTGCTCCACCTGACGGTGGCCAGCCTGTTGATGGGGGCGCAGATGGTACAGTTGCTCGTCTCGTGGTGGGAGTAAGCCCGGCGGTTCAAGGCACGGAAGTGCAAAGCACGGAAGTTCAAGGCACGAAGGAGAGGCCCATGTCCCTGCTCCGGCGGTTCTTCATCACCGGTGCGGCCCTGGTGTCACTGGTCGCCTGTTCGTCGCAGCCGCCACCGCAGCCCACCGAGCCGGGGGCCGAGGCAGTGGCACACGGAGGGCACGCACCAGACGCCGCGCCTGCGGCGCCGCGGACGAAGCTGCTCGGGAACCTGGGGAGCTACACGCGGACCATCGCCACGACTAACGCCGAGGCCCAGCAGTTCTTCAATGAGGGGCTGACGCTGCTCTACGGCTTCAACCACGACGAGGCGTTTCGCTCGTTCGCGCGCGCGGCGGCCCTGGACGATCGCGCGCCGATGCCGCACTGGGGGATGGCGCTCGCGCTGGGCACCAACATCAACGACCCGGCCCCGGCCGGGCGCATCGCGAAGGCCTACACGCACCTGGCCAACGCGCAGTCGCGGTCGGCGAATGGCAGCGCCGTCGAGCAGGCGTTGATCGCGGCGCTCGCGAAGAGGTACGTCGCCAACCCCACGGGCGATCAGTCCGAACGCGAGCAGGCCTACTCCGACGCGATGGGACAGGCGGCGCAGCGCTTCCCCGATGATGCCGACGTGACCACGCTCTACGCCGAGAGCCTCATGAACCTGAGGCCGTGGCGGCTCTACGATGCCTCGGGCGCACCCGCGCCGGGCACCGATACGATCGTGGCCACCCTCGAGAGCGTCATCGCGCGTCACCCCGATCACCCGGGGGCGAACCACTATTACATCCACGCGGTCGAAGCGTCGAAGACACCGGCGCGCGCCGCCGAGTCGGCGCGGCGGCTCGAGACGCTGGTGCCCGGCGCGGGCCACCTGGTCCACATGCCCGCCCACATCTACATGCGCACCGGGCAGTACGCGCGCTCCGCGAAGAGCAACGCCGAGGCCGCGCGCGTGGACGAGCGGTACTTCAAGGTCGCTGGCCAGCAGGGGATGTACCCGGCCATGTACTACGGCCACAACCTGCAGTTCGAGTCCGCCGCGGCGATGTTCGCGGGGAACTTCGCCCAGGCACGCCAGGCCGCGCGCCAGACGGTGGCGCTGGTTGAGCCGATGGCCGACATGTCGCCGATGCTCGAGCCGTACGCGTTGCAGGAGAGCTGGGTGCTGCTGCGCTTCGGGCGCTGGGCCGATGCCCTGACAGTGACGGCGCCGGCCCCGACCCGCACCGTGCAGACGGCCCTCTATCACTACATCCGCGGAGCGGCGTCCGCCGGCCAGGGGAACCTGGTCGAGGCCGCGCGCGAACAGGAGGCCCTCGCCGCGGCCGTGGCAAAGGTTCCCGAAGACCTGATGATCAGCGCCACGAACACTGGCCGTGCGGTGCTCGCCGTGGCGGACGCCGATCTGGCGGCGCGCATCGCGTCCGCGAAGGGGGATCGGGCCGGCGCCGTGGCGGCGCTCACCAGGGCCGTGGCGGCCGAGGACACGCTGAACTACAACGAGCCACCCGACTGGCTCCTGCCCGAGCGCGAGCGGCTTGGCGCGGAACTGCTCGCCGCGGGTCGGGCGGACCAGGCCGAAATAGCGTTTCGTGCAGACCTCGAACGGAACGTAGGCAATCCGCGTTCGCTCTACGGCGTGTGGCGCAGCCTCGAGGCGCAGAAGAAGGGCGATGTCGCCGGGGCGCGGAAGGCGTTCGAGGCGGCGTGGGCCGGGGCCGACGTGACGCTGGGCCCGGATCTGCTCGGCGACAACCGATAACGCCCGGCGATCGGCGATCCCGGGCGACCGTCCACTTCGCGGCTCGATGCGCCTCTACCTCGCTTACCTCGCCGTCACGACGGTCCTCGTCCTCACGCCGGGCTCGACCACCGCCGTCGTCGTGCGGAACGCGCTGGCCGGCGGGCATCGAGCGGGGCTCGTGGCCGCGCTCGGCGCGGCCCTTGGCAATGCGACCCATGCCACCGCGGCAGGCCTGGGCATCTGGGTGCTGCTTGGTCGATGGCCTGGCGTGCTCGACGCCGTGCGACTGGGCAGCGCCGGCTACCTGGCGTGGCTGGGTGCGCGCAGCCTCCTGCGAGCATGGCGGCACGCCGACGGCGGCGTGCGTATGGCGGCGGCGACGGAGCGTGGAGCGACCCTCGGTCATCATCCGAGCTTCGTCGAAGGCCTGACGGTGAACCTGCTGAACCCGGCCATCATCGCGTTCTACCTGGCCGTGGTGCCCACGTTCATTCCGCCATCACCGCCACGCGGATACTTCGCGGTGCTCGCCGCGACGCACGTGGGGATGGCCTTTGCCTGCCACTCCGCGTGGGCGAGCGCGCTGCACGCGCTGCGTCGGTTCTTCGCCCGCCCCGGTGCGCGCCGCACGCTCGAGACCTTGACGGGCGTCGCCCTCATCTGGCTGGCCGCGCGCGTGGTCGGCCGCATCTAGGGCGTCCACGGGAACACGCCCGCCTCCGCGGCAGTGCCGCTTTGGCGAGGCCACGCCGAAGCTCGCAAGATGCACGGTGGGCGAAGGCGGGAAGGCCACGAAGGGCACGAAGACAAACCCTTGAGAAGCAGAACCTCGCAACCTCAGAACCCGAGAACCCCAACTCCACCCGATACACTAGGAGGATGCTTGCCGACGTCCAGCAGGCCATCGAAGCTCTGCCGACGGACGAGCCGCTCATCGTGCTCGCCGACTTCGATGGCACCCTTGCGGAATTTCATCCCAACCCGGCCGCGCCCATGCTCACCGACGTGCGCCGCGAATGGCTGAGGGACATTGCCGCCCAGCCCCTCACCGCGTTAGGGATCGTCAGCGGGCGACGTGTGGCCGACCTGCGCCGGCGCGCCCCACTGCCTCCACACGGCTACTACGCGGGTCTGCACGGCATGGAGATCGAAGAGGGTGGTCGCAGGTGGCAGCACCCGGACCTCGACCTCGCACGCGCGCACGTGCAGGAGCTGATCCAGGAACTCGAGCGCGTGGTGGACGTGTTCCCAGCCGCGATCATCGAGGACAAGGCGGCGTCGGTGGCCATCCACGTGCGGGGCGTGGCCTACGACCGACGTGCGGCGGCCCTTGCCCTGGCCGACGCCTGTGCCGAGCCATGGGTGGCCGGCGGCCGCTTGCGACGGCTCGAAGGGTCGCTCGTCATCGAGTACCTTCCCAACATCGCCTGCCACAAGGGCGATGCCGTCGAGCGGATTGCCCGTGACGTCGAGGAGCGCCTGGGCCGTCCGGGCTGGGTGGTGTTCCTGGGCGACGATGTGACGGACGAGGATGCCTTCAGGGCCATCACGCGCGGCATCGGCGTGCTGGTAGGATCACGGCCCACGGCCGCGAAACATCAGCTTGACGGCATTGCTGACGTCGATACTCTGTTGAGGTGGCTGACCGCCCGGAAGCTTTACTGAGGTGGTTGGGCACCAGGAAATGAGGACACGACTCCGATGAACGCCTCCGAACTGATGGCCGCACTGGGGCCCCGTCTCAGCAACACGAAGCTCATCGTGGTCGCGAACCGCGAGCCGTACATCCACGTGCGGCGGCCGCAGCCGCCGCGGCGCGGGCTGCTCTCGTGGTTTGGCGGCCGGCACAAGGCCAGTGGCGTGGCCTGGCAGCGCCCGGCCAGCGGCCTGGTCACTGCGCTCGACCCCGTGATGCGCGCCTGCGGAGGCACCTGGATCGCCCACGGCAGTGGCAGCGGCGATCGAGACGTGGTGGATGCCCGGGGACGCGTGGGCGTGCCCCCGGACAAGCCGCTCTACACCCTGCGCCGCGTGTGGCTGACGCCGGAGGAAGAGGAGGGCTACTACTACGGCCTGTCGAACAACGCGCTGTGGCCGCTCTGCCACATTGCGTACGCGCGGCCCGAGTTCGACGAGCGCGACTGGCAGCAGTACAAGCGCGTGAACGAGCGCTTTGCCAACACCGTCGTCGACGAGATTGGTGACTCGCGCGCCATCGTGTTCGTGCAGGACTATCACTTCGCGCTGCTGCCCCGGTTGGTGAAGCAGGTGCGGCCCGACGCGGTCGTGTGCCAGTTCTGGCACATCCCGTGGCCCAACAGCGAGGCGTTCCGCATCTGCCCCTGGGGCGAGGAGATCCTCGACGGGTTGCTGGGGAACGACCTGCTGGGGTTCCACATCCAGTACCACTGCAACAACTTCTTCGACACGGTCGACGCGGGCATGGAGGCGCGCATCGACCGGGAGCACTTCGCCGTCATCAGGCGCGGTCATCGCACCTACGTGAAGCCGTTCCCGATCAGCATCGATCCCGAGCCCTGGGGCCGGCTGCCGAAGAACACCACGCGCGAGGCCGACGTGCGCGAGACGCGCAAGCGCCTGGGCCTCGGCAACGAGCGGCTCATCTTCGGCGTGGATCGCCTCGACTACACCAAGGGCATCCCCGAGCGCATCAAGGCCTTCGAGCGGATGCTCGAGCAGCATCCCGCGTGGCACGGCCGCGTCACGATGCTCCAGGTTGGCGCGCCCAGCCGCGAGCAGCTGCAGCGCTACCAGTCCATCAGCGACGACGTGGACGTGGCGGTGCGGATCATCAACGAGCGCCACGGCACCGAGACCTGGAAGCCGGTGATCTACTCGCGCCAACACCACGGCCCCGAGGACGTCGCGGCGCTCTACCGCGCGGCGGACGTGTGCGTGGTGTCGTCGCTGCACGACGGGATGAACCTGGTGGCGAAGGAGTTCATCGCGTCGAGGCCCGACATGAGGGGGGTGCTCGTGCTGTCGCGGTTCACGGGCGCGGCGCGCGACTTGCGCGAGGCCCTCGACGTGAACCCGTTCGCGGTGGACGAGTTCGCCTGCGTGCTGCACAAGGCGCTGTCGATGCCGGACACCGAGCAGGAACGGCGCATGCGCGCGCTCAGGGCGCGCGTGGAAGAGCACACCATCTACGACTGGGCGGCCGCTGTCATCCAGGCGGCGTGGCGCATGTCGGAAGCGGCCGCCTGATCCCGGCCGACCGGGTGCGCGGCGTGGCAGAATGGCAGGGATGATGCCTCGATCGCATCTCCGCATCCTCGTCCTGGCCGCTCTCATCACTCCGCTCGTGCCGGCCATCACCGCCGCGCAGACCCCGGCCGAGCCTCCACCCCCGCCACCCGGCTGGACCGGCTCGTTCGGCGCGGGCCTCGCCCTCACGCAGGGCAACAGCGACACCAGCACGATCAACCTCGCCTACGACGTGAAGCGCGATACCGGATCGAAGGTCCTGTTCAAGAGCCTCGGCCTGTTCATTCGAGCCGAGTCGGAGGGCGCGCTCAACACCAATCGCCTCGGGCTCGAGGGGCGTGTGGACCGCATGCTCACCACACGAACCTCGCTCTACGGGCAGACCCAGTACCTGCGCGACGAGTTCAAGCAGATCGACTACCTGATTTCGCCGACGGCCGGCGTCGCGCACCTGCTGGTGAAGAACGATCGCACCGAGCTGGGCGTGGACACCGGTCTGGGCATGGTGTGGGAGAAGAACCCCGGGTTCGACATCAAGACCGACGGAGCGGTGGTCGCCGGCCAGAACTTCACGCACAAGTTGAGCGACACCGCCGAGGTTACCGAACGCGTGAGCGCCCTGTGGAAGATGGACGATTTCGAGGACGGGCTCTACCTCTTCGGCCTGGGCCTGGCCGCCGACATCACCTCCGCGACGCAGATCAAGGCCGAGCTGCTGAACACCTTCAAGAACAAGCCGCCGACGGCCGCCGTGCAGAAGAACGACGTCGCGTTTCTTTTGTCCTTTGTTTACAAGTACTGACCCATCTCCCTATCGATCGTTGACGTGCTTGATGTGCCCGATGTGATGGCGTCCGTGCCAGGCGTACATCTGCAGCAGCCAGTCCACCGTGATGGGGCCGTGCTGCGGATGGCGCGCGGTGCGGGCGAAGTCGTCCGGGCCCAGCGAGCGCAGCAGGCCATGCCACCTGCGGTGCACGCCTTCCAGAATCCCGACTGACACTGCCGGGTCCTCCGTGCGGGCATCCACCAGCTCCGCCCAGCGGCTCTCTTCGTACGGCTTCAACGTCGGCTCGTGCTCAGTGAGGGCGAGGCGGAAGCGCACGTACGCGTTGATGTGGCTGTCGGCCACGTGGTGCACCACCTGGCGGGCGGTCCAGCCGCCGTCGCGGTAGGGCGTGTCGAGCTTCTCGGCCGGGAGCGACGCCAGGGCTGCCGTCAACTCGGCCGGGAAGCTGCCGATGGCCGCAATCCACTGCGCGCGCTTTTCGGGCGTGATCTCGGGGTCGTACGCGAACGTGCCGGTAGGGTAGCGGGGGTCCATTGGCCGATCATAGGGCGCAATCCGGACATGCCAACCAATACGCGGGAGCCTCGTCCAAGTGTCAGGGATGAACGAGAGTGACCGGACGGCCGTCTCCCGGGCCCGGAACGGCGACGGCGAGGCGTTCCGCTCGCTCGTGGAGCGGCACAGCCGCTACCTCTTCGGCGTCGCCGCGCGCCTGACCGGCTCCGCCGCCGACGCCGAGGACGTTGTCCAGGAGGCGTGGCTGAAGGCCCACCGGCAGCTGGCGCGGTTCGAGGAGCGCGCCGACGTGCGCACGTGGCTGCACCGGATCACCGTGAATTGCGCGATCGATTTCATCCGGTCCCGCCGCCACCGCGAGGACGCGCACGACCCCGCGGACCTCGAGCAGGGCGTGCTGGGCGAGATCGGGGCGAACACGCAGCCGACGCCCGAGCGGCTGGCCGAGGGCGGGCAGATTCAGGCGCGCGTGGGCGAGGCGATGGCCCGGCTGACGGGGCTCGAACGGGCGGCCTTCACCCTGCGCCACCTCGAGGGGATGTCTATCGAAGAGGTGGGCGCGGCGCTGGGACTGAAGGCCAGCGCGACGAAGCACAGCATCTTCCGCGCGGTGCGCAAGATGCGGGCCGCCCTCGAGCCCTTCGCCACCGGGAAGGGCGCGGGTTGTTCATGACCAGAGACGAGCGTATGCCGCACCTGACCGACGACCAGCTGGTCCTCCATCATTACGGCGAGGACACGGACGATGAGAAGCACGAGGCCAGGGCACACCTGGCGCAGTGCTCGGCGTGTCACGAGGCGCTGGACCGCCTGCGGAACGTCCTCGGTCTGGTGGCCGCCGAGGCCGATCCGGTGGCGCCCGAGGGATTCGAGCGCGTGATGTGGGCGCGGCTCCAGCCGCACATCGAAGGCGCCCGCGCGCGCCAGGGAGGATGGGCCGGCTGGCTGGGCTTCCGCGGGCTGGCGCTGGCGGGTGGACTCGCGGCGTTGGTGCTGGCAGCGTTCGTTGCGGGTCGCTGGTCCGGCGCGCCGGCCGTTGCGCCGATGCCAGACGCCGTCGCCGCCGTGCCGCCCGCGAGCGTGGGCGAGGTGCCGCCCGGGGGCGTGCTGCTGGTGGCAATGGGCGATCACCTCGATCGCTCGCAGATGGTAC
>Ga0209706_10000214_pt1 | contig 31507 bp, 29 predicted proteins | sample PPLLaktember2015_6_FD_187263 | JGI IMG/M metagenome (GOLD analysis project Ga0209706, IMG submission 187263) | Freshwater sediment microbial communities from Prairie Pothole Lake near Jamestown, North Dakota, USA - PPLs Lake P8 Core (1) Depth... | ecosystem: Environmental > Aquatic > Freshwater...
GCCTGCCGCGGCGTACATGAGGTTGTTGTAGAGGAACGTCTGCCTCAGGGGCGCGGAGGGCTCCAGGTATTTGAGGCGCTCGAACAGCTCGAGGCGCGAGAAATCGGACTTGAACCAGATCGAGTCGTGGCGGGTGACCCCGGTCCGGTGGGCCAGCATGTCCCGGAGCGTGACGGTGGCGTTGAGCTGGTCGTTGTAGAAGTTGATCGTCGGGACCGATTCGCGGACGGGCTTGTCCCAGGTCAGCTTTCCTTCGTCCACGAGCAGTCCGGCCGCCACGGCGGTGAAGAGCTTCGTATTGGAGGCGATCTGGTGAAGCGTCTTGGGCGTATAGGGGAGCTTCTTCTCGTAGTCGCGATAGCCGTACCCCTTGGCGAAAGCGAGCCGGCCGCCGACGACGATGCCGACGCCGATCCCCGGCGCGTTCCAGTCCTTGAGGATCTTGGCCATATAAGCGTCGAATCCCTGGAGCTTCTTGGCCAGGTCCTTGTCCTGGTCCTGGGCGACGAGCGCCGGGATCGAGGCGCTGATGAGCAAGACCGTGAGGAACAGGGCGAGGAAAGAAAGCGGCCGGACCCGGATGCGAACTCGTTTCATGGCGACTCCTTTCTCAGGGCATGGCACAGAACTTCGCTATTATGAAGGAAGACGGGAGGCAAGGCAATAACGCCGCGGGCAGTGACGCTCCATCGGCTATTTCCGCCCCATCTCGGCGACGCGATATTTCACGATCTTCTTTACCAGGCCGAACGGGATCGGCTTGCCGAGGGGGAATCTTATCGTCCCCTTGGACTGTATGTATGGGGTCAGCTCCTTTTTGAAGGCCGGGATCGGCGAAGACGTCGGAAAGAAGCTGATGTGGTCTTTGAACGCCGCGAAGTGCACGAGATTCCCGTTGAGCTTGAAAGTGGGGATTCCGTAGCTAATCGCCTCTTCGGCTCCGGGAGCCGATTGCCTGATGACACCCCGGAGCTTCTGCAGGATCTCCTGGATATTCTCGGGGAACGTGGCGATATACTCATCGATCGTCTTGAACTTCGGATCGTCTCGTTTCATTTCATTCCCCTTTCGTCCTGAAGACATCCGTGTGGAGGTACTTCAGGCCGGAATCGACCATCAGTGTGACGACCTTGGCCCCCGGCCCCAGACGCTCAGCTATCCGGAGCGCCGCGACGGCGTTCGCTCCGGAGGACGTCCCGGCGAAGAGGGCCTCTTCCCTGGCGAGGCGCCTCGCCATGGCCTTCGCGTCGGCCGTCTTGACGGCGATGATGTCATCCGCGACGGCCGGGTCCCAAAGCGGCGGCGTGTAGCCGATGCCGACGCCCTCGATCTTGTGCGGCCCCGCCGGCCCGCCAAGCAGAACTGACGATTCGGCGGGCTCGACGGCGACGATCCTGATCCCCGGCTTGTGGCGCCTCAGAACGGCGGCCACCCCGCGCAGGGAGGCCGCCGTGCCCACCGAGTGGACAAAAGCGTCGATCTCCCCCCCGGTCTGGCTCCAGATCTCCTCTCCGAGCGGATAATACCCCGCTATTGCGTCGCGGTTGTTGAGCTGGTCGGTCCAAAAGGCGCCCGGCTCGCGGCTCAACCCGCGGGCGGCCTCGATCATGTCCAGGATGAGCTTCTTGGTGGTGAGGCCGCCCTCGCTCGGGACGAGCGTGAGCTCCGCGCCGAGCGCCGCGATCTGATCAAGCTTCTCCCGGCTGAACGCGTCGGAGGTGACGATACGGATGCGGTAGCCCTTGGCGGCGCAGACGAGCGCGAGCGACGCTCCCGTGCTCCCGCCCGTATATTCGACGACGGTGCCTCCGGGCTTCAACCGTCCGTCCGCTTCGGCGCGGGCGATCACGGCGGAGGCCATCCGGTCCTTGACGCTGCCCGTGGGGTTCTCCCATTCGAGCTTGGCGAAGATCGCCGCGCTCCCGGAAGGCACGACCTTCCGGAGCCGGACGAGCGAGGTGTTCCCGATCGCGCCGAGTATGTCCATCGGTCTGACTCTCCCTTTTTCGGCTGATCCGCTCGCCCCGGGAAGTCTAGCACGCGCCGGACGCCTTTGTCACGAGGGCCAGGCTTCTTCCAGTCGCGCGGGCCTTCCTCCCAAGCTCGAGACGGCCTGAAGATCCACTGGACCCCGCCACCTCTATTTGGCACAATTCTTGATGAAGGATGTGGTGCCGGGTCTGGTATCTGTTTGAGGAGGTTTCCATGAAATGGCTCGATAGATATTCCGACCACGCCTATGCCTTGCTCCGGATCATGGCGGGGATCATGTTTTCGTTCCATGGGGCCCAGAAGCTCTTCGGGGTGCTGGGCGGCGCGCAGCCGCCCATGGCTTCCCAGCTGTGGTTCGCGGGGATCATCGAGCTTCTCGGAGGGCTGGCGGTGATGCTGGGCTTTGAAACGCGGGTGGCGGCCTTCATCTGCAGCGGCGAGATGGCCGTGGCCTACTTCCAGGTCCACTGGAAATTCCAGCTCGACCCCCAGTTCTTTCCCATCGTTAACCATGGGGAACTGGCCCTGCTTTATTGCTTCCTCTTCCTTTTTATCGCCTCTAAAGGCACGGTCAAATGGGGCCTGATGAAACGAGGCTAGCCGGCGCGTTTCGGCCGAGCCCCCTCCGGGCGCTACGGGGCAATTACGCCGACGAGCGTCACCCTGTCGAGGTTCTCCGTCCCATGGGGGGCCAGATCGAGCTCGGCCGTGAGGTCTGCGCCAGGCTGGTGGGCGCCCTGGTGGTCTCCGCCCTGCCAGAGGGGGCTGTCCGTGACATCATACACCTTGCCCTTGACCGCGATGTAGGCGCGATTCCCGTTCTTCCCGTTGTATTTGGCGAGCTCGGCGAGGGTGAATGTCCTTTCTTCGCTCAAAAGAGCCTCCCGGCGTTCTGGAGATTCGAGGGATCGACCCGAATGATCCGGTCATCGTTCGATGCGGGATTCCCGCGGCCGTCCCGGTTGCTGGTCGTGATATAAAGCCGGCTGTCCGGCCCCGCCACGACATCGCGAACCCGGCCGAATTGCCCCTTGAAATGCTCTTTCACTTCGGTCACGACGTTCCCCTGGATGACCGCTTCATAGAGCGCCTGGCCCGCGAGGCCGCCGAAGAAGAGCGAGCCGTTGAAGAAAGCGGCGCCGGACGGAGCCCAAGTCACGGAGCCCGAATGCCGGAGCGGCGTCACCATGCCGGGGATCGTCTCGTCACCCCGGATCTCCGGCCAGCCATAATTCTTCCCGGCCTCGATCCTGTTGATCTCGTCCGTCGCGGAGCTTCCGTGTTCCGTCGCATAGAGAGCCCCGTTCAAGCCCCAGGCCAGGCCCTCGACATTCCGGTGTCCGTAAGAGTAGACCTCGCTTCCGAAAGGATTGCCGGGCGCGGGCTGTCCGGCATCGGTCACGCGCAAGATCTTCCCGGCCAGGCTGCCCGTATCCTGGGCAAGGGAGGACACCGCCGCGTCCCCCGTCCCGATATAAAGGAATCCGTCGGGCCCGAACTTGATCCGGCCTCCGTCATGGATAGACGCTCCGGGGATCCCGCCGAGGACGACCTCTTCGCCGGTCAGCCGGCCGCCTGAATAGGTCATTCGCGCGACCCGGTTCAGCGTCTGACCGGAGGCGCTGTATGTGTAATAAAGATAGACGAGATGGTTGGAGGAAAAATTTGGGTGCAACGCGATCCCGAGCAGGCCTCCTTCCCCCGTCTCGACAGCCGCGCTGACGGTCGCGACAGGCTCTGCCTGCAGCTGCCCTCCGGCGGCGATCAACCTCACGGTCCCCTTTCGCTCGGTCACGAGGATCCCGCCGTCCGGGAGAAAGGCGAGCCCCCAGGGGGTATCGAGGCCTCCGGCGATAACGACAGCGGCGCCCGTGTTGCCGTCGGGCGCGGGCTGGGCGGAGCAAGCCGCGGACATCAAGACGGTCGCCATGATGATCAGGGCCGATCGGAGTGTGATCATATAAACCTCCTTCGGTCGTGAGATGCAAGATACGGGCCATGCTCGGCATCGGGGCCGGAGGGCCTCTTTTGGTACTTCTTCCGACTCCGGGAGTGTCCCTCTCTCCGGCTTGGCTCAGGGTATCGCCCCTAGCTCCCCGGCCCCCCGGGAACCAGTCGTCCGGTTCCCCCCGCTGCGCGGGTCCCCCCTCCGCGGACGGGGATCTTCGAGGCAATACCCATCGCCGCCGCGAGAGGGATACCCGGAGACGGAGAAGAACCCTTCTTTTGCCATCCCCTTCCAAGAATAGTCCTGCGGAACGGTCGATATTCTTGTCCGGCAAAGCCTTGCCAAATGGCGCCGGCTGAATTAATCTGGGGCCGGAGTCCAAATGATCCTGGCCAAGCCCGAGATCCTCCGGCAGATCCAGGCCGGCAGGATAAAGATCGAGCCCTATGACGAGGAGGCCATCGGCCCCGCCTCGATCGACCTGACATTGGACGACAAGCTGCGGGTCTTCAACACCGACCAGCACATCACCCGCGCGGACATCGACTACCGGACGCTCGCCGAGCTCAGGGACATCGCCGACGGCTATCTCCTCGAGCCGGGGGAGCTCGTGCTGGGGATCACGAAGGAGAGGATCACCCTCCCCGGGGACGTCTGCGGCTGGCTGAACTCGCGCTCGAGGTTCGCCCGCATCGGGCTCATGAGCCACATCGCGGCCCCGTTCCTGGCCCCGGGGATCTCGAACAGGCAGATCCTGGAGATCTTCAACGCCGGACGGAACAAGATCAAGCTCATGCCGGGCATGAGGATCTGCCACCTCGTCCTCCAGGAATGCAAAGGCTCCGCGACCTACGACGGGGCCTGGAAAGACCAGGAGCTCTAACCCGCCGCCGGGCCGGGCGGTTCAAAAAAAGGAGAGGATCATGCGAAAGGCCGTCGTCGCCTTGGTTGCATTCGTCGTTTTCGCGGCCGCCGCCGAGGCCGCGGAGATCCATGTCGCGTTGAGCGGAAAGGACTCCAATGCCGGGACGCCGGCCGCGCCCCTTCGCACGATCCAGCGGGCCGCAGAGATGGCCCAGCCGGGCGACGTCGTCACTGTGCACGCGGGCGTCTATCGAGAGCGGATCTCTCCCCCGCGCGGCGGTAAGTCCGACGCCAGGCGCATCACCTATCAGGCCGCCCCGGGCGAGAAGGTCGAGATCAAAGGGTCGGAAGCCGTCAAGAACTGGGTCATGGTCGAGCCCGGGCTCTGGAAGGTGACCGTGCCGAATGCCCTATTCGGCGCCTTCAATCCCTTCAGCGACCTCATTCGCGGCGACTGGTTCGAGCCCAAGGGCCGGGAGCACCACACGGGCGCCGTCTATCTCGACGGCGAATGGCTGGCCGAAGCGGCCAAGTTCGAGGACCTGATGAAACCGGGCCAGGCGTACCCGCTGTGGTTCGCCAAGGTGGACAAGGACCGGACGACGATCTGGGCCGAATTCCGGAATGAAAACCCGAACGAGCACCTAACCGAGATCAACGTCCGCGAGACCGTTTTCTACCCCGAGAAGACGGGGGTCGATTACATCACCGTGCGGGGCTTCGTCATGCGCCACGCCGCGACGAACTGGGCCCCGCCGACGGCCGAGCAGATCGGCCTCATCGGCACGAATTGGAGCAAGGGCTGGGTCATCGAGAAGAACACCATCAGCCATTCGACATGCTCGGGGATCGCCCTGGGCAAGCACGGCGACGAGTTCGACAACACCTCCAAGGACACCGCGGAAGGCTACGTCAAGACGATCGAACGGGCCCTGGCCCGGGGCTGGAGCAAAGACCGTGTCGGGGGCCACATCGTCGGCGACAATACCATCTCCCATTGCGAGCAGACCGGGATCGTGGGCAGCATGGGCGCGGCGTTCAGCACGATCACCGGCAACACCATCCACGACATCCACGTCCGGCAGCTGTTCACCGGCGCGGAGATGGCGGGCATCAAGCTCCATGCCGCGATCGATGTCGTCATCGGCCGCAACCACATCTACCGGACGGTCCGCGGGCTCTGGCTCGACTGGATGGCCCAGGGCACGCGCGTCACCGGGAACCTCTTCCACGACAACCCGGCCGAGGACCTGTTCATGGAGGTCGACCACGGGCCATTCCTCGTGGACAACAACGTCTTCCTGTCGCCGAGGTCGGTGCTCAATGTCTCGCAAGGCGGGGCGTACATCCACAATCTCATGGCCGGCGAGATCCGCGTCAACGCCTACGACGCCAGGCAGACGCCCTTCCACAAGGCCCACTCGACCGAGCTTCTCGGGATGCACGATAACCCGTTCGGCGACGACAAGTTCTTCAATAACGTCTTCGCCGGCCGCGCCGATCTCAGCGTTTACGACAAGGCGCCCATGCCCGTGCGGATGGAGGGGAATGTGTTCCTGGCCGGGGCCAAGCCCTCCAAGCACGAGCGCGCGCCTCTCGTCAAGCCGACGTTCGACCCGGGGCACAAGGTCGTCGAGAAGCCTGATGGATTCTATATCGAGTTCGTTTGGGAAAAGGCCTTAGGGACCGGCGCGCGCCGGACCGTGACCACCGAGCTTCTCGGCAAGGCGGCCATCCCGGACCTGCCCTACGAACAGGCCGACGGAAAGGCCGTCCGCATCGACGTCGATTACTTCGGCCAGAAGAGGAACGAATCGAATCCGACACCCGGGCCGTTCGAGGATCCGGGCGCGGGACGCCTCTCCCTGAAGGTCTGGTAGGCCGGCCGGGATCGGTCCCGGTTCTAATAATAGAGCAGCGGGTCCTTTTTCCAATCCTTGTCCCTGTCGTGCCCGTACTCGGCCACACGGGGACGGCGCTCGAGGAGCCGCACGGACTCGAGCCCGCAGGCGTAGCCCGAGCTCCGCGGGCTCTTGCCGACGCAGGCGAGCCGGAGGACGTGGGGGCCCGGCTCCGGCCAGAAGTCGAGCAGGGGGAATACGGATCCGGAACGGGAGTCCGCGTAAAAGTCGATCGGCCCTCCGATTCTCACGCCGTCGAGCGTGGCCTGGTAGAGGCCGCCGTCCGGCGACCGCGTCGCCGCGAGCTCTAGCCGGAGAGGCTCCTTGGCCGCGACCGCGATCGGGATCTCCAGCCAGGCCCCGGTTTGCCGGGCCGGCCGATAGACGAGGATGTCGCCCCCGTCGACCTCATCGACCGTTTTCACGACCTCGCCTTCCCCGTGCCGTCTGGGCATGGCGGGATCCCACGCCCGCACGTCCGTCCTCGCCAGGCCGGGCAGGCGCCGCTCGGCCGCCGACGGGGCCCGAAAATCGAAGGTGGGCGTTCCGGTCTGATACCAGAAAGCCACGCTGGCATAGTCGTCCTCCCGCTCGTTCCAGCTCGTGGCCTTGTATTCGGGGTTCTCGTCCTCGGACATCCAACCCATGTGCTCCAGCGTGACCTTGATTCCGGTATTGAAGACGACGGGGTCATGGAGATGCCAGCGGTAGGAGCTGACGTGCCCGCCGATCGTCCGGTAATCGAAGAACGGGACGCCGAAGTAGGGCGTGCGCGAGGTCTCGAGACCCCAGGCCGCCAGAAAGTAATCCTCGGTCCCCGTGCCCCAGATGGAAGGCGTCGTTTCCCCGTCGATGTAGATCTTCTCGTCGCCCTCGCCGAACCAGGCCGGGCTCCGCATCCGGACGCCCAGGACCGCGCCGACGAAATGGCCCTTGCCCTTGGTATCGAGGAGGAGATAATCCTCGCCCTTGCGGACGGGGTATTCCTGGCGATACTGCGCGTAGAAATAGGGCGTGTCCGCCGCCAGATCGTCCAGCCGGACCCAGTCGATTCCGTAATAGAGGAGACTGAGGGGCTTGGTGCTCTGGTTTTCGATCTCGATCCGGGCGGATTTGCGAAAGGGCATCCGCCAGAAGGCGTTGTAGGAGTCCCCGCCCTCGACGACGACCGGAACGCTGATGACCTCGCTGCGCCGGCCGAAGCAGTTGGCGAAGAAATCGCCCACCGGCGCTTCCACCGCCGGCCGGGGCTCGCCGTCCCAGAATATCCTCAACATAAGCTCCTGGTGATCGGCCGAGCCCTGGGACGCCCAGTCCTGGGGCTCCGGCCCGAGAAAGGTGATCCACATGTGGGTGATCGCTCCCGGGCCCTTCTCGTCGAGCAGGACATGGGTGCCGCCGGGAGGAACGTTGAAGTTGTCCCAATTGCTCTTGACGTCGGCGTCGCCCCGCGGCACGGCCGTGGGATCGTACCTGCGTTCGCCGGCGTTGCGGTCGCCGTCGGGGCCGCGGCGCAGCTCGCCCACCCGCATGGTCGAGGTCGCCCGCATGGAGCGCCCCTCGTGGGGCCTGGCGAGTCCTTCGAGGATCCCGCCGTCCGCGGCCCCGGATGCCTTGTCGCCGCGGCAGCTCCACGATCCGAATAGCCCAGCCAGGACCATCAGCGCCAGGACGTATTTTCTATGATGGTTCATGGATCCTCCTCCCCCCGGGTATCGATCCCCGCATCCGCACGTCTTCGGGTCAGGCAAAAGCCTCAGTCTGTGATGCTGAACCGGATGTCCAGGACGGCGCCGGACCGGACGACGGTCCCCTTCTTGGCCTGGAAATCGACGAAATCGAAACCGTCGGGCCGATCGGCCGTGACTTTAATGTACGGATCGAGGTTGGCTTTGAGATGGGCTAACGCGGCGGCTGACGCCTCGGGGTCCGGATAAGGGACGACGAGCCGGGTGAACGATGCCCCGCCGGGCATCCGGTAAGCGGCCAGGGCCCCATAGGTCCGGCCACCGAGCGACAAGGTGTCCCCTTCCCCGAAAGTGAAATAGGGCTGAAGCCCGTAGGGCCCGCGGATCAGGCGCTCGGATCCCGCCAACTTGCCCTCCGCGGGGAGTGAGCCTATCGGGGTCACCGCCTTCTCCTCGGCGACGCCGGCCAGGAAGGCGTTGGCGAGCGCGACGGCCTCGGTCGTCCAGGCGGGGACCTCCCCGAGGTTGTCGACCTGGATGAAATACCGGCCCTTGAGGATCGTCAGCTGGATCTCTTCGCAGGAGTTGCGGGCGCCGATCTCTGGGAACGGCGTCTCCCGCCCCATCTTCATCAAGTAGACGCCCAGGGCCGACACGGCGCTCTCCATCTCGTAAGCGTTGAGCGTCAACTCGGCCTCACCGCGGGCGTAGGCCTGGAGACGGAGCTTGGCGAACCCGAACTCGAGGAAGAGCTCCGCCCCGCCGTCGATCTGGTTGAAGAGGTCCTGGCCGGTGAAGGTCCTGAGCGGTCCGGCTTTGGTCCACCCGGGGGCGAATCCCGGTTCCGGGATCGCGGGAAGCCCCGCGGTCGTCTGGCCCGCGGCGGACGATCCGCCGGCCGGCATGGGAGCCGGCACCGCACAAACGAGGATTATGCCTATGGCGGCCAGGGCGGCGGCCCTTGCCGCCATACCCCTATGCTGCACCCCGTCAGACCTTGACATGCGCGATCTTGGCCGGATCGGCGATCCCCAGCCCCAGCTTCTCTGCATAGCGAAGGTAGTCGGTGAAACGGGGGTTCTCGTTGACCGCGACACCCATCTCCTTGCGCTTGGCCACGATCCTGGTGTGGCAGACCATGTCCAGCGCGAACGGGTCGGAGGCGAAATAGAGCCGGTTGTCGATGTAGGCGAACTTGGCGTTCTTGTCCGGTCCGCCGTCGTACTGCGAGCGCAGGCCGTCGGTGATGTTGAGGACCATCTTGTCGCGCACGGGCCAGAAGGCCGGCACCTCGACGCAGACGTCGAGGAAAAGGGGCGCGTGCAGCCGGTTCGTGTTGCAGACGGCGCCGTAGCCGATGTTCTTCGTGGCCATGGAGATGGCGTTGCCGGTGTTCTTGAACACGGGCAGGTTGATGATCTTCGTGAGCTTCTCGGTCAGGAGCTTCCCGAAGTAGGAGTGCTTGCCGTTGAAGACGTGCTGGTTGAGGTACGGCAGGTCCTTGGGCCCTTCGACGTCGGCCCAGTAAAAGACCTTCTGGTCGAAATTGGGGACGCTGACGTGGGTGCCGTCGGCGTTCAGCCACTTGCTGTTGTCAGTGCTCTTGCCCTCGGCCGCCGCCTCGTCCATCGTTTGCAGGCCCTCGATGGCGATGCCCGGGAAGCGCTCGGGCGTGTAGCCCGCGTCCCTGAGCATATAGTCGAAGCGGTCCCAGATGACGATGTTCTTGCGCGGCAGGCCTGAGGACGTCAGCCAGTCGATAACAGCGTCCACGACCTCGAGCCGGGTGCTGATGAGGCCGGGCCCGACCGGGTTGACCTTGAGGCCGACAATGTCCTTCTTGGTGAAGAAAAGCCCGAAGCTCTTCTTGAGGCTCTTTCCGGTCAGCCCCGTGATCCCCTTCTCGACCATCTCCTTGACCACGGCCGCGTTGACCTGGCCGTCGGGCATGGCCGCGGCATCATGGACCTCGATGACCCGGCCGGGGAACGGGCCGGGGAGGCTCCATTTGGTCTTGGGCACCTTGAGGGCGTCCTCGATGTTGGTCTTGGGCTTGGGGGGCCGCGCGGCCGGCTTGGCCGGGGGCTGCTGGTCTTGGGTCTGCTGGGCGACGAGAAGGCTGCGGCTGGTCAGGACCAGCCCGGCGCCGATCGCCCCTCCGGCCTTCAGGAAATCCCGGCGGCCGACGGCGTTCTCGGGGGGCATCGAACGGTAGCGCTGGTTCTTCATGGTGAGTTCCTCCGGATCGGTATTGTCCAATTATAGCGGAAGCCCCCGAAAATCAGAAAGGGATCGTCGCGTCTTACGATCCGAACCGGCGGATGGCCCGGGCGTGGGCCTTGGCGGCTTCGGCCTCGCGGTCCCTGGGAGAGGCGGACGTCACGAGCGAGCGCAGAAGGGTCGACGACGCCTTGGCGACTTCGTCGACGGCGCGACCGTAGGCCTCCTCGTTCGCAGCGGACGGCTTCGCGAAGCCGCTGATCTTCCTCACATACTGGAGCGCCGCGGCCCGGATCTCATCTTTTTTCGCCGGCGGTTTGAAATTGTAGAGCGTCTTGATGTTCCGGCACATGGCCCGGCGATGCCCGGCTTACTTCTTGACCTCGACCATGTCCACGCCGCAAGCGCACTTGCCGGGGCTCTGGCTGATGGTGTCGCATTTGCATTCGGGGCCGCAGGCGCACATGAACTTGCCGACCGTTTTAAAGGTCTGTTCGCGCTCGCCAAAGACAAGCACGGCCGTTCCTTCGCCCACGGACTTGACCTTGGCCTTGGCCAGGGGATTCCCGCAGGCGCAGGCCCCTTCCTTGCGCGACAGAGTTTGGCAGGGACAGCTCTCGCCGCAATTGCAGGCGAAGACCTCGTCCCCGGCCTTGAGGATCATCCGGCTCTTGTCCGGGGCCGCGAGCAAAGCCGCCGCCGCTGCGATAAGAAAGATCCCGAGAATGGCAAGAGAACTTTTTTTCATGTGACCTCCCCATAAGTCGCGTTTACGTTCCGATGATAGCAGGCGGCCGGGCAAAGTCAAATCGTCGCTCGGAGCTACCGCTCGGGAAGGCCGGAGATCTTGGCGATCAGGCCGCCCCGGCCGACCGCCCAGCCCGCCCTCCCCTTCTTGGCGAACCCGAGGGCATGGAATCCCGCCGGGGTGACGACCGGCGTCCACGTTTTGCCCAGATCGAGGGAAAGGTCCGAGCCGGAAGGTCCGACTGTCACGGCGATCGGCGGCCTCGTGCCGGGAACGAAGGCCACGGCCTCCCTGAAGCCGCCGGGCCGCCTGTCCGTAACCGGCGTCCATGTTCTTCCGCCGTCGGCGGAAACAGCGGCGTTCCCGACGGCCGCGGCTTCCACCTTATAATCGCCGCCGACGGTGATGCCCGTCCGCGCATCGAGAAAGGCCACCGAGAACCCGCCGGCCGACGAGGGCCCTTCCAACAACCCGGAAGAGACAGGTTCCCAATGGCGCCCGCGGTCCTCCGACCGCCAAACGCGCGAAGCGGCGCCACCCGTGCTGAGCCAGATCCTGCCGTCTTTCATGACGGCCAGGCTCGTCCCGGAGGCGGCAAAGGCCGCTTCTCCATCGAGCGCCGCCGGCCGCGACCCCGGAGGCAAGGGCGCCCAGGTGCCCCCTCCATCCGTCGTGGCTATGAGATAGAACCGTCCGTCAATCGGATCGCCGACCGCCAATCCGCTATTCTCATCGAAGAAGGCGAGGCCGTCCAGGAACATCCCCGGCGAGTCGTCGGCGAATGTCCGCGTCCAGGTTTTCCCCCCGTCCGTCGTCTTGAAGATCTTCGCCGGGCGGCCGATGCCCATGACGACCGCTTCATCGGGGCCGAAGGCCTCGATGTCGCGGAAATCCGTCGTCTCCTCTCCCGGAACGGAAATGAGGCTCCAGGCCGCGCCTCCATCGAGGGTCCTCAGGACCGTGCTTTTCGATCCGCTGGCCCAGGCCGTCCTGTCGTCCACGACCGAAACGCCTCTGAGGCTCGCGTCCGTGCCGCTCTCCTGGACGATCCAGGAAACGGCCGGGGGCGGCGTCGACCGCTCGGAGACGCAGGCGGAGGTGCAAAGGACGACCGCCGCTGTCAATGTGAGGGCCTTCTTTAATCCCATGGCGCTGATCACTTCAGGGAACCGAGAAGCGCTCCAAGGGCGGCCGTCATGGCCGCGGGATACTTCTCTTGATCTCGGACATGGAAAAGAAACCTGTCTTGCGCGCGCGGGTCCGGCGACCATCGGGTCACGCCGTCGGCGCCGCACCGGACACGGACCGGGTCGAACGTATAGACCGGCCGGGCCTGCGCGTCGTCGCGCCCTCCGACAAGCCCATTCCCCGCGACGCTCAGCCCGGCCATATGGAAGAACCCGGCGGTGCTCCACATGTTCCGGAACCTCTCGCCCTGGCGATCGAGGAGCGCCTGGTCCGTCGGGCCCTCCAAGGTCCGCAGCCAGCTCGGTCGAAGGGCGTCCGCCTCGGATTGATGCTCCCGGTCCGATTCCCCCTGCTTGAGCATGAACGCGAAATAGTTCTGAAGTCGCGGGGACAGGCGCGATAGGACGTCTTTCTGAAGGAACCGATAGAAGGTGCCGAATTCGCCGGCGGAGAGGGGCACGCCTCCGCCCGGAGCGACCTCGAAGCACGGCAGCCAATACAGCGGACAGGGCAGATCGAACATCGCCGCGTAGGAGGCGGGGTCCAGGTTGACGTTGTATTCGAGCCGGGCCGCCTTGGCAGGGTCCGGCGTGCCGGAGCCGGCATTGAGGTAGACGCCGGCGCACTTCGCGGCGAAAAGCTTCGGATCCAGCCGTCCCGCCAAGGCCACGTCGCGGCAGGAACCGACGACCGAGATCAGGACGGGCAACGGCGACGCGCGCATGATCTTCAGCAGGGCCCTTACCCCGGCTATCCCCGCTTGGTTCTCGGGGCGGGAAGCCACGGCCGGGTCAAGCCGTTTCGGGGTCCCCGTCAGGACCGGCACGGCCAGTCCCGAGATCCGGCTGAGCTGGGCCACGGCGAGAATATCGGGGTCCGCGGCCATGCCCTCGGGGGGATGATCGATCATGACGGCCAGGAGCTCGAACCTCCCCTGGGCCGCCAGGGCGAAGACCGTGGCCAGGTCAAAATGATCATCGGGGTCGGCGTGAGGGCGGAAAAGATCGGTCGCGTGGATGAGGGCATACTTGGGCGCGTCAGGAGCGCTAGCCCGGTCCTGAGCGCTCAAGGCCGATCCCCAACATGCCGCCGCACCGCCGGCGGCCGCGACGGCACCCAGGAATCCCCGGCGTGACAGCGGGCTCATGCGCGGTCGCCCCCTATGGCGACCGTCCAGGGCCGCACGGACCACTCCACGATCAAGCCGGCCTTGACGTAGGGATCGTTCCGCGCGAAGTCCTCGACCGCGGCTCGATCATCGGTCTTGAAGATGAGAATGGCCGTGTCCGCGGGATCGCCCAAAGCTCCTCCCATGAAGAGCTCGCCGCGGCCGTGCGCGGCCTCGGCATGACCCAGGTGCTCGTCCCGGTACGGCTTCCGCTTCTCCACGTAATTGTCCACGGTCTTGTAGAACAGCATGAAATACATACGTTCACCTCACCCACGGATGATGGCCATGATATCCGCGGAGGGCGACGGGCGTCAAGCCATCACGCCGCGGAAAGGTCACTTCGGCTGGGAATAATTCACCATCCACAGGACGCCGAACTTGTCCTTGAGGCTGCCGTAGTAATCGCCCCAGGGCTGGTCGGCGATAGGCATCTCGATCGCGCCGCCGGCGGCGAGGGCCTTGAAGATCCGGTCGGCCTCTTCCTTGCTGTCCGGGTGGACGGAGATGTAAGCGTTGTTGCCCAGAACGAGCTTCTGGCCCAGCGATTCGAGGGTATCGCTGGCCATGAGCACATCGCCGCCCTTGCCGATCGGCAAGCCGATGTGCATGATCTTGGTCTCGTCCTCCTCGCGGAGGTGCTCGCCGGGCATCGGCATGTCCTTGAAGCGGACGACGGCGCTGAACTCGCCGCCGAAAATGCCCCTGTAATAATTGAACGCCTCTTCCGCGTTGCCCGCGAAATTGAGATAGATGTTGAGTTTTGACATCATGGGTCTCCTTTAACGGAAATTTCGAATCGGGGCCTCTCAGCCCCGGTAGGCTTTCTCGAGCTCGGCGATGACGAGCTTTTGCATCTTGAGGAAGGCCTCGGTGACGCGTTCCACCTTCTCGATGTCGGGGTCCCGCAGCATCTTCTCCAGGATGGAAGGGGCGATCTGCCAGGACACGCCGTACTTGTCCTTGAGCCAGCCGCACATGCTCTCCTGCCCTCCGTCCGCGGTGAGCTTCCCCCAGTAGCGATCGATCTCTTCCTGCGTCTCGCAGGGCCTCAGAAAAGAGATCGCTTCGTTGAAGGTGAAATGATGGTCATAGGCGCTGTCCATGGCCGCGAACTCCTGGCCTTCGAGCGTAAAGCCGGCGTGCCGGATCGTCCCTTCCTTATCGGGCTCTTCCCCCTTGCCGTAGCGGTCGATGCCCCCGATCCCGGCCTTTTCGAACAACGATGTGTACAGCTTGATCGCCTCTTCCGCCTTCCCGCACTGTTCGCCGACGAACATCAACGTCGGGATGATCTTTTGCTTGATGGGGCGGTCTCCCATGGCCATGACCTGCCATGACAGGCCGTACTTGTCCTGGGTCCAGCCGTATCTCTCGCTGAAGGGGTAGGCGCCGAGCTCCATCATCACCGTCCCGTCTTCCGAAAGCCGGGCCCACAGCGCGTCGACTTCTTCCTTGGTCGCGCAGGCAACAAGGAACGACACGGCCGGGGTGAACTTGAAGAGCGGACCGCCGTTGATGCCCACGAATTTCTGATCCTCGAGGTCGAATTCGACCGTGACGACCGAACCCTCCGGAACGCCGGTGGTTTCGAACCCCGCCTTGGTGGCGCGCATCAGATGGCCGATCCGGGAATTCTTGAAGATCGAGGTGTAGAAGCCCGCCGCCTCTTCGGCCTCGCGGTCAAACCACAGATTCGGGATGATATTTTGTTCCATCGGTTTTCTCCCTTCAGAGCTATCCAAGAAATGTGCCAACCCGGGCGCCCGGCCGGGTTTGTTTTCCAGGGGGGACCCGTCGCGGGGCCCGCAGGTCCCGGGCCGTGGCCGCAGGAGTCCGACCCCGCGAGACGATCCGCAGGACATGGCGCGCCTCATGCTACAATAAGGAAAGCCCTTGAGGCCAAGGGCCCGGAAATTCGGGAGCGGGGGGAGCAGAAATGATCGATCACCGGCGGGTCATCGGGACCATGGACAGCGGGCTGAATTCCGGCGGCCCGGGGATGTCTTATATCATGGCCGGCGTCTCCGGCGCGATCTTCGAACGCGCCTGCGGTCTGGCGGACATCTCGGGCCGCATCCCGCTAGCCTTGACCACGACCATGGCCGCCTTTTCCATGACCAAGACCCTGACCGCGGTCGCCGTGCTGCAGCTCGCGGAGGCGGGCGCCCTCCGGCTTGACGACGAGGCCAGTAAGTTCGTCGCGCACCCCTATGATCCCGGGATCACCGTCCGCCAGCTCATCACCCACACTTCGGGCATTCCGAACCCTATCCCCCTCCGCTGGGTCCATGCCGCGGACGCCCATGCCGGATTCGACAGCCGCGCGGCTCTGGCCAAGGTCCTGGCCAGGAACGGCCACCAGAGATCAAGGCCCGGTGACCGGTATCTCTATTCGAATATCGGCTACTGGCTCCTCGGGGAGATCATCGAGGCCGCTTCCAAAGAGGACTATGCCGCTTTCATGCGGGCTCACGTTTTCGATCCCTTGGGCCTGCGACCCCAAGATGTCGGCTTTGCCATTGCCGAACCCCGGAACCACGCCAAGGGCTACCTGGCCGCTTTCTCGGTCATGAACGCCCTCAAGCGCCTCCTGCTCGATCGCGATGTCTGGGGAGGCTACGAGGGAGCCTGGCTTCGGATCCGCGACGTCTATCCCGACGGCGCGTCCTTCGGCGGAGCCATCGGTTCGGCCCAGGCGTTCAGTGTTCTCCTGCGGGACCTCCTCAAGGAAGATCCGGTCGTGCTGTCGAAGGCGTCCAAGGCGCTACTCTTCGAGCCGGCCCGGTCGAGCTCCGGGCGGCCGGTCGGCATGACCCTGGGCTGGCATATCGGCCGGATCGAAGGGCGGCCGTACTATTTCAAGGAAGGCGGCGGGGCCGGCTTCCATTGCGAGATGCGCATGTATCCGGACCAGGGCCTGGCCTCGGTCATCATGGTCAACCGGACGTCCTTCAATTCGAACGCGTTCCTGAGCAAGCTCGACAAGGAGTTCATCGCGTAAGCAAGCCGACCTCAGCTCACGGGCGCCCGCCGCTTTTGACGGTGTCGCCGGTCTTGAACCCCCCGCCCTCGACGGTCTCGGCGGTCGAGGCGGCCTCGCCGACGGAGGTCAACCGGATCTTCCCGATCTTGTCCTCTCCGACCGTCAGCACCTCATTGCCGACCTTCGTCGTCTTCGGCCTGTAGACGGTGAAGACGTCCCCTGTCTTGAGCCCGGCGCCGGTCCCGGCCTTGATCACAAGGGAACCGTCGTCGGCCACAAGCAGGGTTCCCGACCAGGCCGCGGCCGGCTCGGGGCCGGCATCCCCCCCGAATTCGGCGGCCATCTTCGCAACCGCGTCCTCGATGGCCTTCCGGGTGGCCTCGCCGAGCGGGGTCTTCTTGAAGGCCCCCACGTCGGCGCCAAAATCGGCGCCGGAGTATCCCACTTTGAAGCCCGTCCTGTTCGCGTCCGCGGCGGAGCGGGAGGAGAAGAGGATCTCGCTCGTCACGGCGTCGACTATCCTCACATCCATGCCGACGCGCGCCTTCGCCTCGCTCGCCCCGACCCGTATGCGTCCGAGGCGCACGCCGCCGCCGCCGCCGCTCTTCGAATACTCGAACTCGTTGACCGTGCCGTAAACGAGATACCTGGCGCCCAGGACCTTTCCGATCTTCGCGGCCGTCGCGGGATCCACCCTGCCGCTGGCCCCGAGATCCTGTTCCCCGAGCACGTCGTTGATCTGCTGCCTCTCCAAGACCTTGAACTTACCCGTTCCGACCAGGGCCGTCGCGAGCATCTCGGCCATGCCTTCGCCGATGTCCCAGCTCGCGCTGTGCCAGAAATGGGTGCCCCCGCCCGCGGTCGTCGTGAACTTCATGACCGCCAGGCTCTTCTGGTCGGCCCACGCGCCGGAGCACACGATGAACAAAAGCGCGACAAAAAGGATGGATTTCTTCATGACCCCTCCTAGGCATTATGCCGGAGGAATATGAAGCAAGATTTATGCCACTTTACCCGGCGTGGCGCCCATGCCAGATGCCTTCCTGAGCCACGCGTGGTATCGCTTCAGGGCCTCGGGGCCGGGCCGCTGGTGGCCGGCGCCCGGTTCGGTGACCAGCTCGACCTTCGCGCCGATCCGCTCGAGCTTGCCGGCGAGCTCCCGGGTGACGGGGAACGGACAATTCCGATCCTCGAGGCCATGGAAGACGAATATGGGCAGGCCCCTGAACTTCGCGAGATAGCGGTCCTCGAGGAAGTTCGGGTGGCCCTCGCCGGGGAAATAGTCGTTCCCGAGGTTGGGCGCTCCCGAAAAGACGGCCAGGGCCCGGTAGCGCTCGGGATGTTCATAGAAGGTCCGATAGACCCCGTATCCGCCCATGGAGAAGCCGGTCAGGATGATCCGTGCTTCGTCGATGGGATAGCTCTGGAGGACCGCGGCGACCGCCTCTTCGATATCCTCCTGAGCATGGTCGCGGGTGTAGGCGTTTGAAGGCCCCCGGCCGCGCGGGGCCATCTCGATCGAATCCCCCTCGCTCAAATAATCGACCCCCGCGAGGTTCGTCTCGTCCGAAGCGCTGCCGTGGAGATAGACGACGAGCGGGTATTTCCGGCCGGCGCGAGGATCGTAGCCGGCCGGGATCCTCACGGCATAGGGCTGCAGAGTGCCGTCCACTTTGGAGCGGAAGGCGCGCCGGAAATATCCCGTCCGGGCCGCGAACGCGTCATGGCCCGCCTCGGCCTCGGCCAGGTCGCTCTCCATGCGGACCAATGCCAGGCGTTCCTTGGCAGCGCTCTCGTAGGGTTTCATCGAGCCGATCGACAGGAGGGTTTCGTCGAGCAGGTAGCGGAGCGTCGTGGCGCTTCCCGGGGAGAGGCGTCCCACGGCGCGCTCGAGCCTCTTGCCGAGGGCCTCGGCGACGGCGGCCGGGAGGATGGTCAGGCCCGCGGCCCGGGTGGTATCGTCTCCCCGGGAAGAGCCGCGGGCCGAGCTCCAGGCGACGCGATAGCCGCCGGCCGGCAGGTCTCCCAGCTCGACGGCGAATTCGTGCCGGGTCAGGCCCCGCCCGCAGGGGTATTCCGCCGTGGTCGACTGGAGACGCATCCCCTCCCCGCTGAGGACCCTGACCCCCAGCGTTTCCGTGGCCGGCCCGGCGCTCAGAGAGACCGCCCGGGCCTTGAGGAGCCCGCCTTGGAGGAGGTGGTTGCGTTCGAGCTCGACGAAGCTCTGGATGCCCTTGTCGAGCGCCGGTTCGGCGAAACGAAGGGGGATATAGCGGCGGGGCACGTTCTCGCGGCCGAGATCGTCCGGCAACACGCGGTAATAGAAGGTCCCCGGCCCGCTGGCTTTGACGAACCCGAGGTTGAAGCCGATCCCTTCGGACAGCCAGGGATGGTAAGGATGGAGGTCCTGCCAGGGCAGCAGGAGCTCGAACGAGATCACCCCGTCGCGGGCGGCCGCCTCCGATTTGGCCTGCCGGCTCATCGGGACAAAGATCTTGTCGACGTTGTAATACCAGAAGACGCGGCGAGTCCATTCGAGCTCGGGCCGGTCGACGGCCGAGCAGGCCGCGACGTAGAACTCGTTCGCCGCCGCGTTCCCCGGAAGGGGCCGGGCGATGACCATTTGGAACCCGTCGCCGTTCTGGTAGGCCCGGTCATTGAAAGTCAACTTGTCGCCCCGGCCCTCGACATAGACGTACAGAAAGTCGGTCCCATAGGCCATTCGATAGCTCGCTTCGGCCGGCGTTTCACCCGTCTCATAACGGTCGACTTGGGAGAACATCCGGCGCGCGAGGCGGCCAAGGCCGGGATCGAGGACCCCGTCGATCACCGGGGGCGCGGCGAGGAAATCGACCGGCGGAAGCTCTTCGGGGACCTCACCCAACTTTATTGCGGAGGATTGCCCGTTGGCGGGGACCGCGGCCAAAGCCAAGGAGGCCGCCGCCAGGAGGGCCAAAACAAAGATCCGCCGGGGGCAGGACAGGGGGATCCCTATGTCATGCGGCCGGCGGAGGGACTTTGCCCTTCTTCTTCATGACCAGGCCCATTACGATCAGCACGAGGCCCGCGCCGGCGGCGATCCCCCCGTTGACGGCCCAGCGGCTCTGTCCGGTCATGAAGCTGCCGGGAAGGACGTTAACGCCCTGGAAGAACCAGACCGCGCCGAAGATGACCAGCAAGACGCCAAGGATCAAGAGGGCTCTTCTCATGTCAACCTCCCTTTGCGCGTTTTTATTTTATCACTTCTTTTTCAGCAGCTCCTTGACCGCGGCCTCGATCTGCATGTCGCGGCCGGCCGACATGACATCGGGGTCGTTCTTGACCAGGATATCGGGCTCGAGCTGGTTGTTCTCGCAGAGCTTGCCGTCGGGCGTCCGCCAGCCGCCCTGGGGAATGCCAAAGCGCAGGGTGGGATCGATCTGCGATTCCCACCAGACGAACGTCCCGGTGCCGGGAACGGGCATGCCCAGGGTCTGACCGAGCCCGCGGATCTTGTATTCAACCGGGAAGAGATGGGCGTCGGAATAGTTGCACTCGCCCATCAGGACGATGGACGGTCTGATCCACTTGTTGTACGGCTCGTACCCGACGAGCTGGCCGCGGGGCAGGATGTCGAAGACCTTCTTGCCGCTCAGGAAGTCGGCCAGGGTGTCGTGGAGGTTGCCGCCGCCGTTGAAGCGGGTGTCGACGATGAGGGCTTCCTTGTCGGGGCTCAGCCCGAGGACTTCCTCGATCACCGTCCGGTAGCTGGCGTCGTTCATGCTCTGGACGTGGACGTAGCCCAGGCGGCCGCCGGACAGGCGGTCGACCTCGGCCCTGCGGTTGCACACCCAGCGCCGGTAGAGAAGGCCGTTCTCCTCGCCGAGCGAGACCGGCTTGACCGACTCATCCCAGCGCGTCCCGGAGGCCGGATCGAGCACGGACAGGAGGACGAGCTGGCCGGCCTTGCGGTTGAGGAGCTTGTAGTGGTCGACCGTCCGGTCCAGGGCCTGGCCGTCGATCTTCTCGATGACATGACCGGCCCGGATCTTGAGGTGGGCCTTATCCAGCGGTCCGCCGGAGATGATCTCGGCCACTTTGAGGCCGGGCCCGGCAAATTCGTAATCCATGAACAGGCCGAGCGAAGCCGTCGCGTCCGCGGTCGGCACCCGCTGCGGCGAATAATAGCAGCCCGTGTGCGAGACGTTCATTTCACCGAGGAGCTCGCTGACCATCTCGGCGTAATCGTAGTTGTTGGCGATGTAGGGCAGGAACTTCCGGTAGACGCCGAAATACGAGTCCCAATCGGCCCCGTAGAGGTCGGCGACGAGCATCTTCTGCTTCATCTGCCGCCACATGTGGTCGTACATGTAGGCCTTCTCGGCGGTCTGGTCGAGGACCATCTCGCCGCCGACGGCCACGGGCTCGGACTTGCCGCTCTCGGGATCGATCTTCATGATCTTCCCGTCGGCGAAGACAAAGAGCGCCTTGCCGTCGGCCGAGAGCTCCATCCCCGTCTGGATCGCGCCCAGCTTGGAAAAGAGCTTGGTGTCGCGCGTCCGGGTCTCGGTCATCCACAGGTCGTAGCCTTTCTCGAAGCGGGCCAGGTAGAAGAGCTTCTCGCCGTTCCTGGTCAGGGCCATGTCGGCGATGTCGGCGGAGTGGATGGTCAGGCGGACCTTGCGCCGGTCGAGGCCGTCGAGCTCGAAGACGAGGTCCTTCTTGGGCTCCTCCGGCTTGACCGCCGCGTCCTTGGCCTTGGGCTTGTCTTTTTCGGCCTTGTCCTTTTCCTCCTTGGCCTTGTCCTCCTGCTCCTTGACCAGGGCGAGATCCTCCTTGGACAGGCGGAACCGGTCGTAAGCGGCCCGGGTGAAGAACATGCCGAAGACGTCGAATTCCCGGGACGAGCCGTCGGTGTTGACGGCGCCCTCCCTGGGATTAGCATAAGTCATCATCGTCCCGTCCATCCCCCAGCGGGGCAGGAAGACGCCGAAGCCGTTCTTGGTCAGGTCGATGACCTTGCCCTTGCCGTCGCTCGAAACGAGGCCGACCTGGGGGGAGAAAAGGCGGACGAAAGCGAACTGGACCAGGAACCACTTGCCGTCCGGGCTCCACTTGTAGGCCTGGTCCCCGTCGGCGTAGGAATAGTTGACTTCGGCGGGCAGGATCAGACGGGTCTCTTTGGAGGCCAGGTTGACGACCTTGAGGACGACGCGGTTCTCGAGGTAGGCGACCTCCTTGCCGTCGGGCGAGAATTCCGGCTGGAACTCCTCGGCCGCCGTGGCCACGACCGGCTCCTCCTTGAGGACGGTCGAGGCGAAGAAATAGGGCTCTTCCTTGCGCGTGATCGAGGCCGTGTAGACGTTCCAGTTGTTGTCGCGCTCGGCGGCGTAGACGAGCGAGCGGCCGTCGGGGCTGAAGCTGACGCTTCGCTCCTGGCCGGGCGTATTGGTCACGCGCTTGGTCAGGCCGCCCTCCACGCTCCCGGCGAAGATCTCGCCGCGGAAGACATAGGCCATCTCTTTGCCGTTGGGCGAGAGCCGCATCTCGGTGATGCCGCCGGAGATGGGGAGCGTCCGCTCCAGCACCTGACGGCCGTCCTGGGCGATGCGGACGTCGACCTTCTTGGGCGCCGCCGGGCCGGCCTTGGTATAGATCTCGCCGTCGTAGCCGAAGCAGAGCAGTCCGTTCGTGGCCCGGGTCAGAAAGCGGACCGGGTTCTTGGTGAAGTCGGTCACGGCCGTCGAGACCGCCGGCTTGCTGAGCGAGCTCTTGTAGACGTTGAAGGAACCGCCCTGCTCGCTCAGATAATAGAAATCGTCGCCGTTCGCGTCGAAGACCGGATTGCGGTCCTCGCCCTTGAACGTCGTCAGCATGGTGTTCTTTTTCGTCTTCAGATCGTAGACCCAGATGTCGCGGGTCACGGCCGAGGTGTGGTGCTTGCGCCAGTCGCTCTCGTAGCCCTTCTGGTCGTGGTAGATGATCTTTGTCCCGGACGGATCGACCGTGGCCGCGATGGCCGGCTGGGTCAGGACGAGGGCCGCCTCTCCGCCGGAGACCGGGACGCTGTAGAGCTCCAGAAAGAGCCCCATGGGGTACTGAACGTTGGCCGCCGTGTCCTGGCGGGCCGAGCCGAAGAGGACGCTCTTGTCGTCCGCGGTGAAGCTGCTCGGGCCGTCCGAAGAGGAGTGATAGGTCAGGCGGCGGGCCTCCCCGCCCTCGGCCGGCATGATGAAGACATCGAAATTGCCGAAGCGGTCGGAGGCGAAGGCGATCGATCTCCCGTCATGGCTCCAGACGGGGGCGACATCATAAGACTCGCTGATCGTCAGGGGCAAGGCCTGGCCGCCTGCGGCCGGGACCTTATAGATGTCGCCCTTATAGCAGAACAGGATCGTCCCGCCGTCGGGCGAGACGGCCGGATACCTCAGCCAGAGCGGATGGTCCTGGGCCGCGAGCGGAAGGGCACCGGCCAGGACGGTCATGAGGAGCAGGGAAAGGACGGCGGACGTCAGAAGGGGACGGCGGGAGATCGGCATGGATTCCTCCGATAAATAGGGATTATCGTTTATATAGACGTTCGGAGAGGGCTTTTGGTTTTCCTAATCAGGGGGCATGTCGCAAGGCCCTCTTGCGCCCGGGCGGCGGAGAATAAAATGTCGCCGGATTCGACGTGTAGACGGCGCCTGCGAAGACCTCTTCGCTGCCTCCAGCGAACTTGTGCGGGTCGGGGGCGCCCAAGGGCACGAGCACGAGCTGCTTCTGGACCCGGCGGCGAAATGACCTCTGGTCGTCGCCGATCTTGAAATAGTAAGAGTTGCGGAGGATGAAGGGCTTCCATTCGTCGCAGGTGGCGGCCCCGACGGCGCACCGAACGGGCTTGTCTTCGGCAAAGGCGGCCTGGAGCTCGAGGCCCGAGAGCGGCTCCCCGTCGAGCTCCCCGATCGAGCCGTACTGGCCGTCCGCCAGCACCCATTTGTGAAATTGCTCCAGCCAGACTTCGGCGACCGAGTGGGCCTCGCTGCGCGTCTCCACGTCTTTCGGAAGGAGATTCAGGAGGCGGGCCGGCATCCCGAACGCGCCGGCCACCCCCGCCAAGACAACGGCATAATCCCGGCAAATAAAACGCCCGCCCGTCTGGGCCTCGCGAAGGATCGTGAAGGGATCGGTCTTCGAAGCCGTTTGATCCGGGCTGTGCTGCCATCGGGAGCTGACCCAGGCGGTTAGGCGGCGCAAACGCTCGTAATCGTCTTTCGCGCCGGCCACGACATTGTCGAGCGCGAATTCGCGACGCAGCTCTTCGAATTCCGGGGCCTGGGGATCGTCGTATGTGACGGGGAACGGAGGCGGGCTTTGGCCTCGGTCCCAGGCCAAGGGACGAGGGCCGTATCTCGCCTTGAGATCCGAGAGGAGGGCCCTGAACTCGGCTTCGCCGCGCAGGGGATCGAAGTCGGAGTCGCCGGCGATTTTGGCGTAATCGGTGTAACCGGAAGCGACGGCTTCGCGGATCGCCGCGATGGCCCGGGTCTTTTGTCCCGCAAGAGATAAGACGCACGCCGTGTTGTAGAGCACTCCGGCCCGTATCCGTTGGTCGCCCAGGCGGTCCGCGAGAGCGGCCATCTGTTCGAGGTGGCGGAGGGACTCGGTCCAGTTCTTCTGGCCATAAGCCTGCACGAATTTCTCATTCAAGGCGGTGAGCTGGTCCATCAGAGGCGTCTGGGCGCCCGCCGACTGACAGATCAGAATGACGGTCAAACAGCGGATGATCGACTTCGTGATGGACGTCATGATACCTCCAGGGCTGTATCCCGATCCGGCGATAAGGAGGTCATCGCCGGCCTTACGTCAAGTGAATACGGGCAGGCTTTTAAAAAGGTTGCCCTGCCAGGTCGTCCCGGTCGTATCGCCGACTTCGAAGCCGGTCACTGTCCTGGCCGGCGTTCTCATGAGATCCCAGACCCGCCCCAGGCGGCGGCGCGATCTGGCGCTAAACGGCGTCGACCGGCCAGGCCGAAGTGGCTCAGGCTTTGGAGCGCCTCGAGAAGCCTCGGGGCGGCCGGCTCTGGCTCCGTTAGGGATAGGAGCGCGGGCGGGTCCTGCCGCCCGGGCTAGAGCAAGTCGGCGCGCGGGTCCCCGAACCGGGACGGCGGGATGCCGCCCCCCGCTTTGAGGATCTCCAGCGCGATCAGGAACTCTTTGGTCCGGCCCAAGCTCGCGACCGCCCGCAGCGCCCCCTCGCGGTAATAGCCGGCGAGGGCCTTCTGCGCTTCGAGATCGCCGCGGAGGACGACGCGATCGAAGGAGCTCGCGTAGCCCGCGTACTTTATGGAAACGTCGTGCTGGTTCGTCCAGAAAAAGGGGACCTCGCGATAGGCCTCCTCTATGCCGGCCAGGCCCAGGGCCGCGTGACGCCCTTGGCGCTCGGCTTCGACCCAGTGCTCCACGCGCCGGGGCTCGCCCGTCACGGGGTCCGGGACGAGGGCGATATCCCCGACGGCGAAGATGTCCGGGTCCCGGGTCCGGAACCCTGCGTCGACCGGGACCGCGCCGTTGACGACGAGGCCGCTCTTCTCGAGATATCCGGTGACGGGGACGACGCCGATCGCGGCGACGACGACCTGGGCCGCCAGCCGCGAACCGTCGGAAAGGACCACGCCGCTCACCTTCCTGCCGCCCGAGATCTCCACGGCCGTCTTGCCGAGATGGAAGACGACGCCTTTGTCCTCATGTTTGCGTTTGAGAAATTCCCCGATCTCGGCGCCGAAAACGCGGGCCATGAGGACCGTTTGGGGCGCGACCACATGGACCTCGAGGCCCCGAGAGCGGAGGGAGGCCGCGACCTCGAGCCCCAGGAAGCTGCCTCCTATGACGGCCACCGTCCCGGCCCCGGAGAGCGCGGCGATGATCGCGTCGGCGTCGCGTAGGCTCCTCAAAACGAAGAAGCCCGGCAGCCGGGCGCCCTTGATCGCGGGGACCCTGGGCGTCCCGCCCGTCGCCAGGAGCAGCTTATCGTAGCGGAGCTTTCGTCTATTGGAGAATCCGACCGTCTTCTTTTTTCGGTCGAGTCCGGTCGCGCGGTACTCCTTGAGGATCTCGATGCCGAGCTGCCGATAGACGGGCTCCGGCTCGAGAACGAGCTCCGCCCTCGGGCTGTCGCCGGCCATGAATCCTTTGGAGAGGGAGGGACGGTCGTACGGCAGATCGGCCTCCGCGGTGGCCATCAACACCCTCCCGGCGAAACCGATCTTCCTCAGCCCCAGCGCCGCGTTGAGGCCGCCCGCCCCCGCGCCGAGTATGAGGAGGGTCGTGTCGTCCTTCCCCCGCGGGACGGAGAGCGCCTCCGCAGGGACTTTCCGGATATAAACGTTGCCGGCCTCGACCTTCGTCTCGTAACGGGCCAGGTCGTCGAGCCCCGGGGGCGCATCCACGAGTCCCGACCGGACGTCGAACCGCGCCGTGTGCCAGGGGCAGGTGATGATATGGTCCAGTAGCCGGCCTTTATCGAGCGGCCCGCCGTAATGGCTGCATTTCCCGCCCATGGCGTAGATCCGGCCTTCGCTTCGGGTCAGGAACACGGCCCGAGTGCCGACGCGAGCGCCGAGCGGCTTCCCTTCTTTGAGTTGATCCTCGGCGACGATCTTGTGCCATTTGTTCTTTGTCGTCATGACGCTTCCCCCGTGGCCATTCTATCAGATCGACAGGAACCCGCCCGGGGCGCCAGCCGGTTCGAGCCCTGTCATTCCTCGACCGGAACCTGGCGCCAGGACTATAGAAATCGCCGGCTCTCATGTCAACATGAGGGCGCAGACGGCCGGGCTTCGCCCAGCCAAAAGGCGGTCAGAGAGTGAAGGCCCGATAGAGCATATAGAGGCCCAGCAAAAGGACAACGGCGCCGACGGCCCGGCGAAAGGCCTTCTCGGGAATGCGGTCGAGGATCCGGCGGCCTGCGTAGGTCCCGGCCACGACGCCGGCCGTGATCCAGGCAATGGTCGGCCAGATCTCCAGCATCCGCGCGCCCTCGGTCCAGAGGTAGACCGGCAGCCGGGCGGCATCGACAAGAAGCGCGATCGCCGTCGCCGTGGCGACGAACCCCTCGCGCGTCAGGTCGAAGCCGAGCAGCGCGGCGGAGCGGATGCCGCCTTGATTGCCAACCAGTCCGCCGAGAAGGCCCGAAAGACCGCCGGCTGCCAGAGCCCCGGCGCCGCGAAAACGGATGCGCCCGGTCCAGCCGACGAGTTCACCGAGACCGCTGAAAGCCAGGAGCACGCCGAAAACGGCCGTCATCAAGGCCCCGCCGGCCCATCCGTGGAGCAGGGCACCGGCGAGGCCGCCGGCCGCGCTCGTGATCCCAAAGCGCAGCAGGACTTTGCGATCGACGTGGCCGCGGAGGGACCAGAGGCGGATCGCCGCCCCCACCAGGTGCGGCACCGCGATCGCCGCGACGGCCAGCTTGATGCCGGTCTCGAGCGCTAGCGCCGGTGTCAGCAGACTGCCGACGCCAAACCCGACGATCGAGGCGATGACGCCGGCGATGATCGCGGCGACGACGAGCAATGCGGTGATCATGGCTGCGGCGCGAGTCGGACCCCTTCGTCGATACGGAGTTGCCGCTCGGCCAGGTCATTGTAGATCGCCGCCGGAAGCGATGTCAACGAACCGAAGGCCCTGGGCCGGGGAGCGCCGCCAAATCAAGGCGAACTTGGCATAGAGCTTGATAGGATCTATCCGTATATACTGGAACGAAAGGAGGCGCCGACCATGAACGATCAGATTTGCCGGCCGGCCCCGTGGACGCGATCCCCGGGGCGTATCCTGCTCGCGGCCCTTGTTATTGCTGCGTCAGGCGCGGCCTCCTCCCCGGGGCAAGATAAGGGGAAGCCGTCCACCGCCGCGCCCATTGCCGTCGGCGAGACATGGCGGATCCGGTCGACGCGGCTCCGCGAAGACCGCGAGATCAGCGTCTATCTGCCGCCCTCCTATGCCGGGTCCCGGCAACGGTTCCCCGTCATCTACGCGCTCGACGGGGAAGGCACGGGTCCGATCACGGCAAGCGCCGTGAGGTTCATGACCGGTTACTCGGCGATCCCCCAAATGCCGGAAGCTCTCGTCGTGGGAGTCCCCAATACAGACCGCAATCGCGATATGCCGATCCCGCCGGAATACGGCCACGGCCGCGAGGACGATTTCCTGGCGTTCCTTGCCGACGAGCTCATCCCCGCCGTCGAGCGGAGATACCGAACACAGCCTCTCCGTATCCTCGTCGGTCACTCGCAGGGCGGGCTGTTCGCGATCTACGCGATGACCGCTCGTCCGACGGTTTTTCAATGGTATCTGCCGATGGACGCGCCGTTGTCGGGTTTCCCCGAGGTCCGGGGGCTCATGGAAAAAGCCACGGTGGCGATAACCAAGAACAAGGGCGCCAGAGGACGTCTCGTTACGATCGAGAATCTCTACGGTTGGAAGAAGGATTGGCCGTCCCCCATCGAGGCCGCATCGAAAGGCTTTATAAGGGACCGGGTGGAGATCAGGGACGAGACCCACGAGACGATGGCGTACAAGGGCGTCTATGAAGGGCTGAAACGCCTTTTCCGCGATTACGCGCCCGATCTCATCAGGGACGCCAAAGAGATCCACACGCTGCCCGCGCTCGAAGAACGCTACGGAGCGCTGTCGGAGGCTTACGGCTATCATGTGGATATCCCCAAGCAGGTGCTCTTGATGTCGGCCATACGGAACACGGCGCTGCAGCACGGCATCGAGGCGGTCGAGCTGGCCAAACGCGCCTTAGCGCTTTACGGTGATTCTCCGGCGGCACGGCGGATCCTGGAGGACGCCGAGGCGGCCGTCAAGAAGGGACGCGACCCGCGACTCGAGGAATGGGCGAATCTGCCGCCTCCCGGCGCGGAGCAGCTCAAGCCCTTCCTCGGCACTTGGGAGAGGATGACGGGGGATGGCGCCCGTTGGCTCGTCACCTTCGAGGTCAAGGACGGCTTGGGGCGGGCCGAGAACTTCGTGACTCCCCCGAGCGGAGAGTCCTTTCGGCTGGAGATCGCGTTCGTCAGGGTCCTCGAGGGACGGACCGTGCAGTGGGGAGAGCGGAACGGCCGGGGGCCGGGGGTCACGGTCTATACGGCCAAGCTCACGGATGGGGACACGTTAGCGGGGACGGCAGAGGCTGTGGGGTTTATCATGTCGCGGGCGCCCGAAGGATTCACCTTCAAGCGCGCCCGCGCAGGATAGACGCGCCGGCCAGAACCAGCCAGATATCCCCGGCCGCGGACCTATGTCAAGGAATCGAAACCCCGCGAGCGGGAACGCCGGCACGCGGATGATCGGCTGGCACAGCCGAATCAGATAAGGCGCCGCAAAGGATGGGCCCGGCGCTGTGCGGCCCCCTTTCAGCGTTTGGCTATCGCCTCGGCCACAGCTTCGTCCATGCCCTTGTCTTCCGGGTGGCCGACGAAGCTGACGCGTCCACCGCGGTCGATGACAAAGCTCAACGGGAGGCGGAACACCGTACCCTCGTGGCCGTCGGTGTCCCAGGCGCGCTCCATGGACTGGTCCGCGTCGAAGGCGACCCTGTAGGCCATCTCCGCGCCTCGCGCCTTCATGAACTCCGTCAGGGCCTCGCGGCCTTTCCATTCGTGCGAAGCGACGCCGATCACGATGAGGCCTCGGGACCCGTATTCCTTCTGAAGCATCGACAAGTGCGGGATGTTCTTGACACAAGGCCCGCACCACGTACCCCAGAACTCGACGAGATAGACCCTTCCCGGCTCAAAGCCGGCGACCGGCTCGCCTTTGATCCATTCCTCCACGCTGAGTGGCGGCGGAGCGTCGCCGATCTTGACGCCGTCGTCAGCGCGGGACGCGGCCGAAAGCGCCAGCAACAGGATCACGAATATCGCTTGCTTTCTTATATCCATGCCTTGAAAGACTCCCTGGCGAATCAAAGGGTTGCTTGTGTCTTTCCGACCCGCGGCCAGGAGTGGGGCGGGGCCTTGAACAGCTTCACGGGATCGCGGGCTCCGGTGACGGCGGTCAGGACCTCTCCGCTGTGGATGTCGACGATCATGGCCGCATGGCCGGCATCCTGGCGGCCGGTGATGAAGACGAACCCGCGGCCGCCGGCCCACCGAAAGGCGTCCAGCTTCAGGCCCCGGATCGTCGCGATCTCCTCGGGCGGGCGGTTCCACCACACGTACTCCACCCGGACGGCCGGGCCGTCCTCGAGCTCGGTCTCGTAGACCGATAGGGAATGGCTTTTGCTGAGCACGAAGTCCCAGTCATCGGAAGCGACATAGGCGGGCAGGCCCTCCCACTGGGGAGAGGCCTCGAGGCCGGAGAGCCCGTAGCGGGCCGGCTTGCCGTCCCGGCTGCCGATGAGGACGAGGAGCTGCCCCTCGCCCGGGGAAACGGCTTCGGCGCCGCTTCCCGCGTCAGAGCGCCAGCGCAGGGTCTCGGGCCTCAGTCCCTCGGGGATCTTCACCCGCCGGAGGTCCGGTCGCGAGGGCGGCAGGGCGAGGAGGATGAGCTCCCACGCGAGCTCCGGTCCCGTCCGGGCGATGGCCGCGCCGAGCTTCCGGCCGGGGCTGACCACGGCGTCCACGAAATCGAAGCTCGAGGCGACGACGGCCGCCTGGCTCGTCTTATCCGGCGCGGCGAAAAGAAGATCATGCCCGGAACGCGAGGTGCGGCGCTTCATGAAGAGCGAGCCGTCGTCCTGCGGGTAAAAATCGCCAACCCCCTCGAGCAGCACTTCCCGGTTCGTGCCGATCAAGGAGTACTGCACCAGGCGTCCGTTGAGATTGGGATCGTCCTCTCCCCCTTCCCGGGTGAGGGCGGAAGCCGTCCACAGATCCAGGGGACCGCCGTAACGGAAGGCCTTTTCTCCGGCGGTGTAGAGGTATTCCCGGCCCTGCGGCTTGACCCCAAAGACCAGGCGATATCCCGGCGTCCGGACCTGGGCAACGGCCTCGCCGGCCTTGCTCAAGCCCAGCGCGGCGTCGGGCCAAGCGACAGCCGTTGAGCTAACCAGTTCGACGAGGTACGGGTCGACTTTGAGCCGCCGGGCCAGGTCATTCCGGCAGGACTCCGCGATCGACGGGGGCCCCGCCTCCGCGACTTCCTGTTTGATCGGCGACGGACACGCCAAGAGAAGCGCCATCCCGGCAAGGGCCAGGAGCGGGGAGAGCATCTTCATGCGGGGCTCACCACTTCTCGGACATGATCTCGTTCCGCTTGACGCGGTACTCCTCCTCCGTGACCAGCCCGTCCTTTTTCAGGTATTCGAGCTTCCGGAGCTTCTCTTCGAAGTCGGGACCGGCTTTGATGTCCGGGGTCTTGGGTCCGACGTCGATCTCGACGACGCCCTTGCGGCTCGTGAGATTGTAGATGCCGTAGGCGATGATGACGCCGAGGACGAGGAACCACAGGATCATGAAGCCGGTGACCGGCCCGGACTCGACGCCGCTGTCCTTCGTCACGATAGTCAGAAAAAAGATCCCGAAGAACACCATGGCCACAGCCACGACCAGGCCCATGATGGTCACCGCCCGGGTCGGCCGGACGCGCATGTTGTTTGTCATAGGGGACGCTCCTTCGACCTGTTCTTCCCGATTATCTCACTTCCGGCCCCCTTTCTCCAAGGCGGGCCCGATCCGGGGGTCCCTTCATTGACAGAATTTCCGCCAAAAGGTATCGTCATCCCGACTAAACACTGGTTCGATATCAGGCGTGCCGCCGCCGAGGCGCCCGAGGAGAAATATCATGTGCCGTCTTTCCGTCAGGACGATCCTGCCGATCGGGATCCTGCTCCTGCTCTC
>Ga0209706_10000216_pt1 | contig 31383 bp, 22 predicted proteins | sample PPLLaktember2015_6_FD_187263 | JGI IMG/M metagenome (GOLD analysis project Ga0209706, IMG submission 187263) | Freshwater sediment microbial communities from Prairie Pothole Lake near Jamestown, North Dakota, USA - PPLs Lake P8 Core (1) Depth... | ecosystem: Environmental > Aquatic > Freshwater...
CCAGCGAGCCGCCGAGCTGCTTCGGGTCGATGCCGGCCTCCGCGGCGCGCGCGCAGGCGGCGAGCGCGGCGGCCGGATCGCGGTCGACGCACGCCGCGCCGATCGCGAGCAGCACCTGCGGATCGATCAGGTCGAGGATCTGCGCCAGCTCGCCGTCGCCCACCTCGGCGCCGGCGACGGCGATCACCTGGTCGAGCAGGGTGAGCGCGTCGCGCAGCGAGCCCTCGCCCGCGCGCGCCAGCGCCAGCAGGCCGGCGTCCGAGATGCGCAGGCCCTCGGCGCCGGCGACCTCGCGCAGGCGCGCGGCCACCTCGGCCGCCGCGAGGCGCCGCAGGTCGTAGCGCTGGCAGCGCGAGACCACCGTGAAGGGGATCTTCTCGGGGTTCGTGGTGGCGAACACGAACAGGCTGCGCGGCGGGGGCTCCTCGAGCGTCTTCAGCAGCGCGTTGAAGGCCGCCGCCGAGAGCATGTGGACCTCGTCGATCACGTAGATGCGCCACTTGCCCGGCGAGGGCGCGTAGCGGACCGACTCGATGATCTCCCGCACGTCGTCGACGCTGGTGCGGCTGGCCGCGTCGATCTCCTGCACGTCCGTCGAGGAGCCGGCGAGGATGCCGCGGCACTCGCCGCAGACGCCGCAGGGCTCCGGCGTCGGGCCCTTCTCGCAGTTCAGCGCGCGCGCCAGCAGCCGCGCGATCGTGGTCTTGCCGACGCCGCGCGGGCCCGTCAGCAGGATCGCGTGGGGAATCCGCCCGCTGCGGATCGCGTTGCGGAGCGCGGTCGTGACGTGGCCCTGGCCCGCCACGTCGTCGAAGCGGGTGGGGCGCCACTTCCGGGCCAGGACTTGGTAGGACAGGGGGTCTCCCGGCGAGAATTGCGCCGTTCGAGGGTACTCGCTCGCCGCGCGGTTCGCACGCGCAGCGCGCCATTCGAGCGTTCCGCTCTGATAGGATGCGAGCCCGATGGGCGGATCGATCCCGGCATTGGCAGCGGAGCGCCTCGAGAAGCACTTCCGGCGCGCCTCCGGGCCGGTGCGGGCGGTGGACGGGGTCGACCTCGCGGTCGCCGACGGCGAGTTCGCGGCGATCATGGGCCCGAGCGGCAGCGGCAAGAGCACGTTGCTGCACCTGCTCGGCGGCCTCGAGCGGCCGAGCGCGGGGCGGGTGAGGGTCGGTGGCACCGACCTCGACGCGCTGTCGGCGGACGCCGCCGCGCGGTTCCGCCGCCGCCACATCGGCTTCGTGTTCCAGTTCTTCAACCTGATCCCGACGCTCAGCGCGGCCGAGAACGTCGCGCTTCCCCTGCTCCTCGAAGGACGGCGCTTCGGCGCGGTGCGCGCGCAGGCGGAGCAGCTGCTCGCGGACCTGCGGCTCTCGGAACGCGCCGAGCATGCGCCCTCCGAGCTGTCGGGCGGCGAGATGCAGCGGGTCGCCCTCGCGCGCGCCCTGATCACGCATCCGCGTGTGGTGCTGGCCGACGAGCCCACCGGGAATCTCGACAGCGCGGCGAGCGCCGAGATCCTGGCGCTGCTGCGCCGCGCCTGCGACGAGCGCGGCACCGCGCTGGTTCTCGTCACCCACGATGCCCGCGTCGCGGCGCGGGCGGATCGGGTGATCCACTTCCGCGACGGGCGCGTCGCGGACGAAGCCGCGCCGGGTGCGCGCGAGGTCGGATGAGACCCCACCCGTGGCTCCCCCTGCCGCTGCTGCTGGCGCTTCGCTCGCTCCTCGGGCGCCAGCGCGGGCTCGCGGGGATCACGGTGCTCGCGGTCGCCGCCAGCGTGGCGCTCGCCACGGGGCTCGAGATGGCGTCGCGCGGCGTCGAGAGCGAGCTCGACCGCACGGCGCGGGAGCTCGCGGGCGCCGCGGATCTGGAGATCGCCGGCGGCTCGGCGGGGATTCCCGAGGCGCTGCTCGAGGCGGCCGCCGCGGTCCCGGGCGTGCGGGCCGCGGTGCCCTTCGTCCAGGCCCGTTTCCAGGTCGACGGACCCGAGGACGCGTCGCCCGCGATCCAGATCCTCGGGGTCGACCTCCTGGCCGATCCCGACGTGCGCGCCTACTCGGGCGACGCCGCGATCGAGGACCCGCTCCGGCTCATGGCCGGCGCCGACGCCGTCATCGTCTCGCGGGTCCTGGCCGATCGCCTCGGGCTCGCGACCGGGGACGCGCTGCCGGTCCGCGCGGGCCCGGTCCGACTTCGCCTCACCGTCCGGGGCGTCCTCGCACCCGAGGGCATCGCCAAGGCCTACGGCGGGCAGATCGCCGTGATGGACGTCTATACGCTCCAGACGCTGCTGCGGCGCCAGGGCTGGCTGGACCGCATCGACGTCGTGCTCGAAGAAGGTGCCCCGGCCGAGGAGGTGCGCGGCGCCCTCGAGGCGGCCGTGGCCGGAAAGGCGAGCGTGCGGCGCGCCGCGGCGCGCGACTCGTGGGTCGCGAGCGCACTGCTCGCGATCCGGCTGGTCGTGTCCTGCCTCCTCGGCGTCGCGATCCTCGTCGCGAGCCTGGTCTGCTACAGCGCGCTCTCGCTGTTCGTGGAGCGACGCCGCCCCGAGCTGGCGCTGCTCGGCGCGGCCGGGCTCGAGCCCCGTCGCCTCCGGCGCTTCCTCCACCTCGACGCGGCGTGGCTCGCACTCGCCGGAGCCACGCTCGGTCTCCTGCTCGGAAGGCTGCTTTCCGAACGCCTGCTCGCGGCTCTCTCCTTCGTGTCCGGCTTCCTGCAGGGCGTCGACCTGCAGCAGATCGAGCTGCGAGCCAGCACCGTCGCGGTGGCGCTCGGCGTGGGGCTCGGAGTCTCCTTTGCGGGGGTCTTCTTCCCGGCGCGACGCGCCGCGCGCTGCTCGCCGCTCGAGGCGCTCACGGGAAGCACGGCGGCGGAGGCGTCCCGGACCCGCCGAGGGAGATGGCTCTCGCGCGCCACGAACGCGCTCCGCAGCCGGCTCGACGCCGCGCTGCCCGGTCTCGGGCGGCTTGCCGGCGCTTCGCTCGCCGCACGCCCCGGGCAGACCGCCCTCGCCTGCTTGTGCGTGTCGGGCGTCGTCGCTGGAGTTGCGCTCAGCCTCTGCCTCGCCCGCAGCACCGGCCGCTCCCTCGACCTCTGGATGGCCGGCCAGTTCGAGGGCGGCGTCTTCGTCACGGCGGGCGAGCTGCTCGTCGCGGACAGCCAGGACGTAATCCTGCCGGAGACCCTGGCGACGATACGCGCCACGCCGGGCGTCGTCGCCGTGTTCGATCACGTGGGCGAGAAGATCCTCCATCACGGACGCGAAGTCCTGCTCGCCGCGGGCAGCATGGAGGTGCTCGCTCGCCACGGCCGACTTCCCGCGGTCGACGGCGATCCGCGGGCCGTAGCCGAGGCGGTGGCGCGCGGAGGCATCGCCGTCTCGGAGGGGTTCTCCCGCAGCTTCGCGGTCGGCGTGGGCGACGAGGTCGTGCTCGATACGCCGCGCGGCCAGCGGGCATTTCGGGTGGCGGGCGTGATCCGCGACTACGCCGGTCCCGCAGGGTCCTTGAACCTCGACATCTCGGTCTACGACGAGCTCTGGCCGCGCCGCGGCTCGCGGGATCTCGTGTTCTGGACCGAGGGCGCCCCGTCGCCCGTGATCGCCGAGATCCGCCGCCGGGTGGGCGACGCCCAGATCCTCTTCTTCGCGCACGGCGACGAGCTCGCGCGCTTCGCGAGTCACCTGCTCGAGCCGTTCCAGGCGCTGCTCGCGAGCGTCGCGCTGCTGACGGCGCTGCTGGGTGGCATCGCGGTGTGGAACGTGATGCTGGCCTCGGTGGCGGCGCGCACCCGCGAGCTGGCGCTGCTGCGCGCCACGGGCGCCACGGGGCGCCAGCTGCGCGCGCTCACGGTGATCGACGGCCTGCTGCTCGGCTTCTTCGGCGGCGCGCTCGGGATCGGCTTCGGCGTCTGCGTCGGCTACCCGCTCGTGGCGCGCATGCTCGCGGGGGCCCTCGGCTGGTCGCTCTCCTTCTCCGTCGCCCCCGCGGAGCTCGGGCTACTCGCCGCCAGCCTGTTGGCCGCCGCGGTCCTCGCCAGCCTCTATCCCGCACGGGTGGCGGCGCGCGTGCCGATGCGAGAGGCTTCCAGCGCCGAGTGAACGCTGTTGTGGGAGCTGGATGCTCGGGGCCCTGCTGTCCGTTGCCCTGTGGTTGGCCGCGCTCGCGGTGACGCGCGAAGCGCTGCGCGCTCTGCGGCGGGCGACCGTTCCCGCGCCGCAGCCCGGAGCCGGCTGCGGCTCGCTCTCGATCGTCGTCGCCGCCCACGACGAGGAAGCCCGCATCGGCGCGCTCGTGGAGTCGGTGCTCGCCCAGGACCACCCGGACCTCGAGCTGATCGTGGTCGACGACCGCTCGGCGGACGCCACCTCGGAGGCGGCGCGCCGTGCGGCGCGGGGCGACCCCCGGCTGCGCCTGATCCGCGTGGACGAGCGCCCGGCGCCCTGGCAGGGCCGCCTCTATGCCCAGGCCGCCGGCGTCGAGCAGGCGACGCGCGAGTGGCTGCTCTTCCTGAGCGCCGATCAGCGCCTCGAGGGCCACGAGCTCCTCCGCGGCCTGCTGGCCGAGTACGAGCGCCGCGGCGTCGTCGCGGCGACGGCGCTCGGGCCGTTCGTCGGGGCGCGCTGGTGGGAGACCTGGTGGTTCCGGCCGATCGCCGACAACCCGGTGTTCGTGGGCTGCATCTTCCGCCTCCAGGAGGCCCGCCCGGACGCCACCTGGCTGATCGGCGCGCTCGCGATGCGCCGCTCCACCCACCGCGAGGTCGGCGGCGCAGCGGCCGCCGCGAGCTGCGGGGCCGGCGTGTTCGACGATTGGGGCTGGACGCGCGCATTCGAGCGCCACCGGCTGCGCACGGCGATGGTCTACCACCCCGGGCTGGTCGACGTCTCCAACTGGGAGACCGCGGCCGACGGCTGGGACGGCCTCACGCGCTGGGCGGCGGGCATGCTGGCGAGTCGGCGAGCCGCCTGGCCCGCCGCGTTCGTCGCCTCCGCCGGCGTCGCGGCGTGCGCGATCGCGACCGGGTCGGTGGCGAGGGATCTGGCGGCGCTCCGCATGCCCTCGCTCGGCGCCCTGGCGCTCGCCGCGGTTCCAGTGACGGTCGGAGTCGCGTATTGCCGGGCCCACGGCCAGCGGGCGGCCTGGGCGTTGCTCTCTACGCCGGTCGCGCTGGCGACGCTGGCTCCGCTCTGGAGCGGCGCCGTCGCGCGGCTCCGCAACCGCATCCGTTGGCGCGACGAGGAGCTGCGGGTGGTGACGGCGCCGCCGGACGACGTCAGCGGCGCTTGATCAACGCCAGGGTCGAGAAGTAGGAGTCCGCGACCGGCGCTTCGTAGTCGATCGCGTCGAGCTGCAGCGTGACCCGCTCGGCGCGGCCCGGCTGATCGAAGACCATGCGCCAGGGCGTTTGCACGCCCTGGATGCTGCGGATCTCCTCGGTCGCCCCGTCGAGGATGCGGGCACCGGCGCGCTCGTGGACGACCCGCAGCGGCACGAAGCTCTCCGGATCGAGCCAGAGCACGCGGCGGTCCAGGCGCGCGGAGCCGCCCGCGGGCTGCTGCACCAGGCGCAGCGTCTCGCGCTCGCCGAGGCGCTCCGCATCGAGCGACACTGCCTCGAAGGGCTCTCGCTCCGCGAGCCCGAAGCCGAGATACTCGAGGTCGATGCCGTAGACGTCCTCGCGCGCGAGCGCCTCCGCGACGCGGCGCACGCGGCCGGTCGCCGGCTGATACAGGAAGTAGTCGCTCGGCCGACCGGCGTTCTCGAGGTAGAGGAGCCCGAGGCCGCGCATGTCGGGCGGCTCCTCGAACCGCGCCATCAGTCGCTCGTGGCCCCCGGCGTCGTCCCGCCACACCGTGAGCGAGCGCTGCTCGCGCTTACCGGCGACCTCGTGGACGAGGAGCACCCGGGCGGTGAAGTGGCGGCCGTCGAGGCGCCCGGCGAAGCGCCGCTGCGCCTCCGCGGGAGAGGGAGCGGGGTCCGCGGCGCTGGAGCCCGCCAGGGCGGCGAGGCCGAGCGCGACCGTCGCGAGCGCGCTCCTCCACACCAACGCGGGCCTCCGGCCGCTGCGGCGAGCAAGGACCGCAGGGCTTCCCCGGCCACAGCCGGCTCCCCGCTACCGTTGCTTCCTTCCGGACCTGGCGGGGTTCACGGGATCCCGGGCTCGGTCGGGACCCTGCGATCCCGGCTCGCCGCAGCGAAGAGCGAGCGTAGCGGCCGGGGCGGGTCGCTCGCTACTCGCTGCCCGCCTTCTCGAGGCGCTCGCGGATCGTCTCGCGGCGCCGCAGGAGCTCCGCGGGCGTGATGGTCTCGACGTCCGCTTCGAGCCCCAGCGAGGCGCGCAGGCCGCGCGGGTCGAGGTGGGCCTGGCTGGGGTCGAAGCCGATGTCGGCGCGGATGCGCTCGGCGTGGTTCGCGGCGAAGTAGCCGTAGATGCGCGCCAGCTCCTGGAACAGGTCGACGTCGGGCGCCATCGTGGCCATCGCGCCGTCGAAGAAGAGCATGCCCTTCACGTAGAGCATCAGCGGCTTGGGCAGGCGCGCGCCCTGGGCGAGCAGGCCCTTCACCACGGTCTGCAGCTCGCGCACCAGCTCCTCGCCGCTCATGCGCGTCGGATCGCGCACCGGCTCGTCCACGCGCAGCAGGCGCGCGACGGCCTCGAGGTCGGCGGAGTCGTCGAGGGCGCCGATGTCGCGGAAGGCCTCGAGTTGCCCGCGAATGTCGTTCACGGCGCCGGTCATCAGCAGGCGCAGGAAGGCCAGGCGCTGCTTCGGCTCGAGGCGTCCGGTGATGCCGTGGTCGAACAGCGCGACGCGGCCCTCGGTCGTCACGACCAGGTTCCCGCCGTGGAGGTCGCCGTGGAAGACGCCGTAGATGATCGCGCCCTCGATGAAGGCGATGTACAGCGAGCGCACCACCTCCGCGGTGTCGATGCCCGCGCCGCGCATGCCCTCGACGTCGTCGGTCGAGAAGCCGGAGAGCCGCTCCATCACCAGCACGCGCCGGGTGACGAGCTCCGGGTGGGGGCGCGGCACGATGATCGCGCGCTGGCCCGCCTCCTGGAGCACGCGGGCGATGTCGAGCATGTTCTCCGCCTCGAGGCGGAAGTCGAGCTCCTCGATGATGGTCTCGGCGAACAGCTCGACCAGCGCCGGCGGGTTGGCGAGCGCCGCGACCGGGATGCGCCCGACGAGGCGCGGCGCGATCCAGGCCATTGCGGCGATGTCGAGGCGCACCTGCTGCTCGACCTGGGGCCGCTGCACCTTCACCACCACTTCCTCGCCGCTGGCCAGCACCGCCGCGTGCACCTGCGCGATCGACGCCGCGGCCAGCGGCTCGCGGTCGAAGCGGGCGAAGACCTGCTCGAGGGGCGCGCCGAGGTCCTCCTCCACCACGCGCCGCACCGTCTCGAAGGGCTCGGGCGGCACCTGGTCGCGGCAGCGCTTGAACTCCTCGACCAGCTCGGGCGGGAACAGGCCGCGCCCCGACGAGACGATCTGCGCGAGCTTGATGTAGGCGGGGCCGAGCCGCTCGAAGGCGAGGCGCAGCCGGCGCGAGAGGCCGGCGGCCGACTCGCTGTCGCCGCGCCGGCGCTCGTGGAGCCCCCAGCCGAGCAGCGCGCCGCCCACCCGCAGGCTGGCCTCGAGGAAGCGCCGCAGTGGAGGCAGCGTGCGCGGCTTCACCAGCGGGGCGACCTCGGCGCGGCTCGCGGCGCGCAGGGCCTCGAGGCCGCGCGCCCAGGCGAGCCGGTCGATCTCGATGCGCCAGGGGCCGTGGTCGCTGAAGACGCCGGGCTCCGGCTGGTGACTGGTAGTCATGGAAGGCCTTTCGTAGACCAGTCGGGAGCCCGCGTCGAGAGGCGCGGGCCCCCGCGCCTCAGGGCTTCTCGAAGACGAACAGCCGGTTGAGGCCGGCCTGGAAGGGCCGCACGGCGAGCGTGCGGAAGCCCGCCGCCTCGAAGAGCGGGACGGTCCGGCGCGGGTCGAAGCCGTGATGCGCCTCGCTCTCCATGCCGTCGAGGATGCGCAGGGCGATCAGCCATTCGAGGATCCTATCGACCGCCGGGTGCGGGACGGTGAGCACCGCCCGCCCGCCCGGCGCCAGCACCCGGAAGCACTCGCGGGCCAGCGCCGCCGGGTCCGGCACGTGCTCGAGCACGGCGAGCATAGTCACGCAGTCGAAGCCCCCGGCGGGGAGCGCCTCGGCGCCCGGGAAGGTCCCGCGGCGGATCTCGATGCGCTCCGAGCGCCGCGGCGCGGCGTCCGGATCGAGCCCGACGCCGAGGGACACGCGGCCCGCGAGCCGCTCGAGCAGGGCGCCGTCGGCGCAGCCGACGTCGAGCAGGCGGTCCCCGGGGCGCACGAAGGGCGCGGCCACCCGGATGCGCCAGGACTGGAGCCAGCGGTCGCCGGCCTTCACCGCGGCGCCGGGCGGCGGCGCTGGATGCCGAGCATGCTGTAGACGAAGGACGCCAGCACCGTCTGCACGCCGACCGCGGCGAGGGTGGCGCCGAGAATGGTGGGGCGGAGGGTCACCGAGACGTCGAGGGGCCCGAAGCCGCCGGCGGCCCAGCGCCACGCCTGCTGGGCGATCAACCCGAGGCCCGCCGCCGCGAGCGCCGCGCCCAGCAGGATGCCGCGCTCGAGGGTGAACACCGCGAAGGACCGCTCGAGGCGCGGCGCCGGCGGGCCGAGCTCCTCGACGAGGGCGTAGATGCGCATCGCGAAGGCCGTGGTGAGGGCGCCGTGGCCCACCAGCACGAGCAGGCTCCCGACCAGCATCGTGTGCACGTCGAGGGTGAAGCGCTCGAAGCGCGCCGGGCCGAGCAGCACGAGGCCCATCAGCAGCGCGCCCGTGGTCGCGAGCAGCAGGCCGGGGATGCCGAGGGTCCAGCGCGGCGAGAGCGTCAGCAGGAAGCGCAGGTGCCGCCAGCCGTCGCGCCAACGGCGCAGGTGGGGCGGGTGCGAGCGCCCGTCGGGCCGGAGCGTCACCGGCACCTCGTCGATGCGCAGGCCGCGCACCGCGGCCTTCACCACGAACTCGCTCGCGAACTCCATGCCGGTGGTGCGAAGGTTCATCTGCCGCCAGGCGCTCTTCCTGAGCGCGCGCAGCCCGCAGTGGAAGTCCGAGATCGCGACGCGGAACATGCGGCGGCCGAACCAGGAGAGCACCGGGTTGCCGACGTAGCGGTGCAGCCAGGGCATGGCGCCCGGCTCGATGCGGCCGAGGAAGCGCGAGCCCATCACCACGTCGGCGCCCGCGCGCAGGCGCTCCAGCAGGCGCGGCGCCTCGCGGAAGTCGTAGGAGAGGTCCGCGTCGCCCATCACCAGCAGCTCGCCGCGCGCGGCCTCGAAGCCGGCCATCAGCGCGTTCCCGTAGCCGCGCTCGGCGACGCGCACGACGCGCGCCCCGAGCTTCTCCGCGAGCTCCGGCGAGCCGTCGCGCGAGCCGTTGTCCGCGACCACGACCTCGGCGGAGAGCCCGTGCTCGGCGATGCAGCCCTGGATCTCGCGCACGCAGGCCTCGATCGTCTCGGCCTCGTCGAGGCACGGCACGACGAAGGAGACCTCGGGGACCGGGCCGGAGGGGGGCTGCGACATCGGGCGGCAGTATGCCGCCGGGGTGGGGGGTTGGCATGGCTCAGGGAGCGCCCCGGAGCCGTGATAGGATGGCGCTGCCCGGGAGGCCCGATGCGCTGCGCCCGACTCGCCGCCCTGTTCGTGCTGGCCCTCGTTCCGGGAGACGCGGGCGCCGGTCCGGCGCCGCCCTGTGACGCGCGCTTCCTGGTCCAGGGCGAGCCGCTGCTCGGCGACGCACCCGAGGTCGTCGACGTCGGCTCCGACGGCGTCTCGATCGCCGACCACTGCGGCGAGCGGAAGGCGCGTGTCCGCCTCACGCCCGAGGGCGCCCGCTTGCGGGTGCGCTTCAGCACGTTCTGCCCGCCCGGCCTGCGCTGCTTCACGCCGAGCTCGGACTTCCCCGGAACCATCGAAGGCATCGTCGTCGGACCGCGCCGGATCAACCACTGCAGCGACATGCGGGGCGTGCGCCTGCAGGCGACGCTCGACCCGAGCTGTCAGGTCCTCACGGGCCGACTGCGCGCGCGCCAGCCGCGCATCGACCGCGAGTTCGTCGCTGCGGTCCGCGCCCTCGTGCCGCCCGATTGCGTCCCGAACGCCGCGGGGAGCCACTGTCTGTGCGGATCGCTCCTCGGCGTCGGCTGCGCGGAGGGGGCGTTCTGCCAGGTGAGCGCCGACTCGTGCGGCGAGGAAGGCGAGATCGGCTCCTGCGTCCCGGTGCCCGCGGAGTGCGGCGATCCCCAGCAGCCGGTCTGCGGCTGCGACGGCGTCAGCTACGCCAACGACTGCGCGCGGCGCGCGGCGGCCGTCTCGAAGGCCCACGACGGGGCGTGCGAGAGCCCGGAGTAGAGCGGGCGGAGCCTCGGCGTATCCCGGGTGTGCTCTGGTTCGTCCTACGAGGCAGGGACCAGCGGAGGGCGACGTGGGCGACATCGCGATTCCGGAAGAGCTGCGCGACGAGCTGCGCGCCGCCTGGCACCGCTACCTCGACCAGGTGGAGCCGATCCGCCCCGCGCTCCACGCCTACTGCCGGCGCTTGACGGGCGACCTCTGGGACGCGGAGGACCTGGTCCAGGAGACGCTGCTCCGCACGTTCGGAACCCTCGGCCGCATCCACGATCCGGTCCGCCAGCCGCGGGCGTACCTGCTGCGCACGGCGACGAACCTCTGGATCGACGGTCAGCGCCGGCGGGCGCGCGAGGCGGCAGCGCGCGGCGCCGAGGACGCGCCCTCGTCCGTGCCGGAGCCGGCCGGCTCCCTGCGCGACGCGGGCCGACGCCTGCTCGAGCGCCTGGCGCCTCGCGAGCGGGCGGCGGTGCTGCTGAAGGACGTCTTCGATCTCGATCTCGAGGAGGCGGCGGAAGTGCTGGAGACGACCGTCGGCGCGGTGAAGTCGGCCCTGCACCGCGGGCGCGAGCGCCTGCGCGCGCCCGAAGAGACGAGCGCGCCGCGCCGGGCTGGCCCTTCCGCTGCCCTGGTCGACCGCTTCGTCGAGCTCTTCAACGCAGCCGACAAGCGGGGCCTTCTCGAGCTCGTGCTCGACAACGCCGCCGTCGAGAACGTGGGCATCGGCCTCGAATGGGGGCACGACGGGCACCGGAGCCCGAAGAGCTGGTTCGACGGCGCGCTGGGCGGCCACCCCGAGTGGCCCGCGGCCTGGCGCTACGAGGCCCAGCGGGCCGCGCGCGCCGATCTCCGGGGCGAGGCCGTGGTGCTCGTCTTCCGAACCCGCCGCGGCCGCGAGAAGCTCGAGATGGTGGCGCGCCTCGAGGAAGAGGACGGCTGCGTCGCGCGCCTCCGGGCCTACGGGTTCTGTCCCGAAGTCGTGCGAGAGGTCGGCGAGGCGCTCGGGCTTCCGGTTCGTGCGGGCCCGTATCGCTACCCGACCCGGGTTCCCGGGGTTTCCTACGAGCCGGGCTCTCCGGCGGGAGGTGCTTGATGCAGGCGAGCGTAGAGAGGTGCTTCGAGGTGCCGTTCGCTGCCGAGCGGGTGTGGCGAGCCTTCGCGGAGACGCGCGAGCGCTCGCAGTGGGAGGCCGACCCCTTTGAGATCGACGCGCGCCCGGGCGGGCGCGTCCACTGGGCGCTCCCCGGGATGGAGTGCGAGGGCGAGGTGCTCGAGGTGGTGCCGGGTCGGCTGCTGCGGCACCGCGAAGGAAGCGGTCCCCACAGCGCTACGGAGGTCTGCGTGCGCCTCGAGCCGACGCAGGCGGGCACGCGGATCACGATCACGCATCGCAACCTCGGGGAGGGCGACGAGGGCGCGCTGGCCGCCCAGTCGACGGCCGCAGGTTGGGAGCTGGCCATCGCGGATCTCCACGTCTGGCTGGAGCGGGGCGTCGCGGCTCGGCGCTTCGTGCGGCGCTGGAACGACCCCGGCTTCGTCGGGAGAGAGACGGCCGCGGGCCTCGAGGTCGTTCGCGTCGAGGCGGGCGGCTTCGCAGCGACCGCCGGGCTGCAGGCGGGGGACCTGCTGCTGGCCGTCGGCGGCGGTCCGGTCACGACGCACCGGGAGCTCTGGACGCTGCTCAAGGAGCACGGCCCCGGCGAGAAGCTCGAAGTCGAGTACCTCCGTGGCCGCGAGCGCCTCGCGGGCGTCGCGACCCTCGGCCCGAGGTAGATCGGGCTCGCGCCCGGCTCGTCACCTCGGGCGGTCGCCGATCCCGAGGCGGCGCATCTTCTGGCGCAGCCCGACGCGGGAGAGGCCGAGCTCCCGGGCCACCCGGCTCCGGTTGCCGGCGTGGCGCTCGAGCGCGTCGCAGATGCTGTGGCGCTCCACCTCGAAGAGCCGCTCGCGCAACGTGCCGAGCGCGAGCAGGCGCGGGATGCGCCGGATTTCCGGCGGAAGATCGCGCTCCGAGGGCTGCGCGCCGTCGCCGCAGAGCGCGATGGCGCGCTCCACCGCGTTGCGCAGCTCGCGCACGTTGCCCGGGAAGTCGTAGTGCGACAGCGCGTCGAGGAAGTCCTCGCTCAGTGTGATGCGCCGGGCCTGCGCGGCGCCGAACTCCTCGGCGAAGTGCTGCGCGAGGAAGGGGATGTCCACCCGACGCCGGCGCAGCGGCGGGAGGTAGAGCGTCACCGTGTTGAGGCGGTAGAAGAGGTCCTGGCGGAAGCGCCCGCGCTCGATGGCCTCCGCGAGGTCGGCGTGGGTGGCGGAGACGATGCGCACGTCGACGGCCTGCGTCTCGGTCGCGCCGAGCGCTCGCACCTCGCCGGCCTCGAGGACGCGCAGCAGCTTCACCTGGAGGGCGACGGGCATCTCGCCGATCTCGTCGAGGAAGAGCGTTCCCCCGTCCGCCTCTTCGAGCAGGCCGCGCCGGGCCCGTTCGGCGCCGGTGAAGGCGCCGCGGCGAAAGCCGAACAGCTCGGCTTCGAGCAGGTGCTCGGGGATCGCACCGCAGTTGAGGGCGACGAAGCGCCCCGCGCGCCGCGCGCTCTCCTCGTGGACGGCGCGGGCGACGAGCTCCTTGCCGGTGCCCGTCTCGCCGAGGATCAGCACCGGCACGCTCGTCGGCGCGACCTGCCGCACCTGCTCGAGCACGTCGCGCAGCGCCTGGCTGACGCCGAGCAGCGCGGGCGCGCGGCGCTGGTGCGCGCGCGCGCCTCGCCCGCCGCGCAGCGGGGGGTCGACGCGCTCGAGGGCGTAGCGCAGCGCCGTCTCCGTCCAGGGCGCCTGCAGGAGCTGCTGCGGCCGGAGCGTCGCGAGCGCCGCATCGAGCCGCGCCTCGGAGAGGTCGCGCACCAGGAGCACCAGGGCGTCGCGCGCCGGCAGCTCGAGCAGCGCCTGCGTCGCGTCGGGCGAGAGCGCTTCGTCCTTCTCGAGCACCACCAGGACGGCGCTGGCGTCGAGCCAGCGCGCCGTCTCGCGCAGCGCATCCGGCGCCGCCTCCAGCACCGCGCGGTGCGCGGCGAGCTGCGCCGCCAGCGATCGGCGCCGCCCCGGGTCCGCCGCCACCAGCAGCACCGGCGCGGGCTTGCCGCCCCCGCTCATGGCCCGGGGGGCGTGAGCGGAAGCCGCACGTGGACGGCCGTACCTCCGCCTTCCGCCTTGCCGGCGGAGACGCTCCCGCCGTGGTCGTCGACCACCTTGCGGACGACGGCGAGACCGAGGCCCGAGCCGCCGCTCTTTCCGAAGGTCACGAAGGGCTCGAACAGGCGGTCCGCGATCTCCTCCGGAATGCCGGGCCCGTCGTCGAGCACCGAGATCGTCGCGGCGTCGCCCTCGCGGCGGGTGACGACGCGCAGCAGGCCGCCGCCGGGCATGGCCTCGCAGGCGTTCCGCACCAGGTTGCGCAGCGCGCGCTGCACGCGGTCCGCGTCGAGGGGCAGGCTCAGGCCGGCCGCGAGGTCCATGTCGACGTCGATGCCCGAGTGGGCCGCCAGCTCGGCGAGGGGCGCGACCGCCGCGGCCACCACGCCGTCGAGATCGGTCTCGGCGAAGCGGCAGCTCCCCTCGCTGACCCGCGTCACCTCGAGGAGCTCCGCGCACATGCGCTCCATCGCCTCCGCCTCCGAGACGACCTCTCCGCCGAGCTCGCGCAGCGCCGCGCCGTCCAGCCCGCCTTCGCGCCGCAGCTCCGCGCCCGCCGCGCGGATCACGCTGAGGGGCGTTCGCAGGTCGTGGGCGATCATCGCGATCATGCGACCGATTGCCGCGAGCTGCTCGGCGTGGAGCACGCGCAGCTGGATCTCGCGCAGCGAGCCGAGCGTGCGCTCGAGCTCCGCGTTCCTGGCGGCGAGCTCGCTGGCGAGGCGCGCATTCTCGCGCGCGAGCCGTACCCGCTCCAGCACGCCGCGCGCGGTGAGCCGCACGTCGTCCGGCGCGCAGGGCTTGTGGAGGTAGGCGTGCACGCGGCCGCGGTTGATCGCGTCGACCGTGGCCTCGAGATCGGTGTAGCCCGTGAGGAGGATCCGGCCGACGTGCTCGTCGCGCTCCGCGAGCAGGCGGAAGAGCTCGACGCCCGTCATGCCCGGCATGCGCTGGTCGGAGATCACGAGGTCGCAGGGCTCGCTCTGGAAGCGCTCCCAGGCCTCGTCGCCGCTCGCCGCCGTCTCGATGCGCCCCTCGCCGCGCAGCGTCCGCACCAGCAGCTCGACGGCGCGGCGCTCGTCGTCGACGACGAGGATGCTCGGGCGGGCACTCTCCATCCTGGGGGGATCGGCCGACGGGCCGCCCTCCCTTAGGGGGCGCCCGGGGGCGGCTCCGGGGCCCGGAAACGGGTGGGGATCTCGACCCGGAAGCAGCTCCCCCGGCCCACTTCGCTCCGCACGGAGAGTCGCCCGGAGTGTCGCGCCACGATGCCGAACGAGATGGCGAGACCGAGGCCGGTGCCCCGGCCGACCTCCTTCGTGGTGTAGAAGGGCTCGAAGATCCGGTCGCGCTCCGCCTCCGGAATGCCGCAGCCGTCGTCCTCGATCTCGACCGCGACCCCGTCCGCGCCGGCGGGCAGGACCCTGATCGTGATGCGGCCGCGCTCCCAGACCGCATCCGCGGCGTTCGCGAGCAGGTTCATGAACACCTGCTGGATCTGGCCTTCGAGGCCTTCGACCGGCGCAACCTCCGCGTACTCCCGCACCACCTCGATCTCGCGCAGCCGGCCGGCCAGCAGCGTGAGCGTCGACTCGAGCGCCTCGATGAGGTCGATGCGGCTCGGCCGGCCGCTGTCGAGGCGCGAGAAGGTGCGCAGGTCCTTCACGATGGCGAGCGTCCGCTCGACGCCCTCCCCGCAGGCGTCGAAGACCGGGCCGAGGTCGCCGAGCACGAAGTCGAGGTCGTGGCGCTCGCGCACCTCGGCGACGGGGGCCCCGGCTTCGGCCAGCGCCCGCTCGTAGTCCGCGAGCGCGGCGGCGAGCGCGCGGGTGTGCTCGCGCAGGTGGTGCATGTTGCCCTGCACGAAGTTCAGCGGGTTGTTCATCTCGTGGGCCACTCCGGCCACCAGGCGGCCGACGGAGGCCATCTTCTCCTGGTGGACGAGCTGACCCTGCGTGGCGCGCAGCTCGTCGAGCGCCGCGCGGAGCTCCGCCGTGCGTTCCGAGACCTTGTGCTCGAGGTTCCGGTTCAGCGCGCGCAGCTCGACCAGCGCGAGGGCGTTCTCGACGGCCAGCGCCCCCTGGTTGGCGAGGGTCTGCAGCAGCTGCCGGTCATAGCCGCCGTAGAAGCGTCCCGAGAGCCGTCGCCCGAGCACGAGCACCGCCGCGAGCCGGCCCTCCAGGCAGAAGGGCACCACGAGGGCGCCGTCGGCGGCATCGACGGGCGCCTTGGAGCGGCCCGCCCGCTCGAGGTCCGCTGCACCGACCGCCGGGGCGCGCGCGGCGACCGCCTCGGCCGTCACCTCGCGCTCCTCCGGGCGACGCGCCTCGAAGACGAGCCACTCGGGATGGAAGGCGCCCTCCGCCGCCCGGCTCACCTCGACGGCCACCACGTCGAGGTCCGTGACCGACGCGAGGCGCTGGCTCGTCTCCTCCACGAGGCGGCGGAAGTCGTACGCGGAGCGGTAGAAGATCCGGTCGACGGCGCCCTGCACCCGGTCGCGGAGCGGCAGCAGCACGACCACCGAGAGCACCGCGAGCAGCATCAGCTCGGCCCAGCGCGTGGCGGGGTCGGCAGGCGGCAGAACCGACTCGACGGCGGTCACCGCGAGCACGTAGCCGAGCGCGACGCCCGCGCTGAGGAGCGCATAGTTGAGCGAGCGGCGCAGGATCGCGTCGACCTGGAACAGGTCGTCGCGCAGCACGGCGTAGGCGACGGCGATCGGGAAGAAGACGCCGCTCCAGCCCATCGCGTTCTCGGGCGCGCGCCCTCCGGAGAGGGCCGAGCCGAGGCTCAGGAAGACCTGGGGGAGCAGCGCCGCGAGGGCGCCGAGCACGAGGACCTTCACGCGCTGGCGGTCCTCGAAGCTCGGCGGGCGCACGAAGCTCGCCACCTGCGAGGTGAGCAGCGCCACGAGCGAGAGGCCGAAGGCCGCCACCGCGAGGCGGTGGACGCGCGCGTAGCCCTCCGGATCGTAGAGGGTCCATTGGCCGGCGGCGCCGAGCGCGAGCGCCGCTCCGTAGAACGCGCGGGGCAGCCACGGCCTCCGCCGGACCATCGGGCGCAGCGTCGGGAAGACCAGCGCGAGGTGCAGCACCCCCGCGAAGAGCAGGCACTCGAAGAACGCGTGGACGCGGAACCAGCGGTAGGGCCCATAGAGGTCCACGGCGCTCAGGGCAAAGATGCCGACGATCCAGAGCGCGAGGGCGCTACCGGCGCTCCGCGCGTCGCGGCGTCCGAGGAAGCGGATCGCGAGGGCGGTGCCGGCGAGGCCGATCCCGCAGAAGAGGTAGGAGCCGAAGAGCAGTACGAAGTCGCTGGCGGCGAAGCGGCGCGTCTCGATGGTGCGCCAGGTCGACGCTCCATCCCGGCGCAGCGTGTAGCGGACGCGGGCGCCCGCCCCGAGGCGCGCGGCGTGGCTCGCCAGCTCGCGCGCGCTCGCCAGCGGGCGGCCGTCCACCGCCACGACCTCGTGCTGGAAGATCTCGCCGTCGCGCACGCCGGGCCATGCCGCGAGGCCGGCCGAGGCGACCACCCGGTTCTCGAGCACGAGGAAGCCCGGGAAGACGCTCCCGATCCAGCGCAGCGACGAGACCGCGCCGCTCCCGGCGACCAGCAGCGCGAGAGCCGCGGCGACCAGCAGGACCGGGTCGAAGGAGCGGCGCATCGCTTCGCTTTCGGCGCTCCGCCGGGGACGCTCAAGGGCGTCGACGGGGCGACCGATCCGGCCCCGGGAGCGCCGCGTGATCCGTCTCGCCGCAACGGCCGCCGCCGCGGTCCTCTACGGGCTGCTCTTCCCGCCCTACGGCGCCGCCTGGCTCTCCTGGCTCGCGCTGGTGCCCCTCTGCCTCGCGCTTCGCGGCGCGCGTCCCCTGGCCGCGGCCGGCCTTGCCGCGCTCTTCGGCTGGCTGACGACGCTCTTCATCATCGTCTGGCTGGTGCCGACACTGACCGGCCATTTCGAGCGCACGCCCGCCTTCGCGGTCGCCTTCTGGGCGGCGTTCTCGCTGACCGCGCTCTCGCCGTTCTACGCCGTCGCGTTCGCCGGCTGCGCGCGCGCTTGGGGCGCTCTCCCTCCGGCGCTCCGCCCCGCGCTCTTCGCGGCCACCTGGGTGGCGGCGGAGCTGGCGCGCGTGCACCTCGGCTTCCGCTCGCCGTGGGCGAGGCTCGGCGACGCGCACGCCGGCTCCGCGAACCTTCGCCAGATCGCGGACCTCGCCGGCGTCTACGGCGTGAGCGGCCTCGTCGCGCTGGGAAACGCCACCGCGGCGGAGCTGGTGGCGGTCGCCTGGCGACCCGCGGACCGGGCCGCACGACGCGCCGCGCTCCGCGCCGCGGTCGCCTGCGCACTTCTCGTCGCGGCGGCGCTCGCGTACGGATCGGCACGGCGCGCGGCCCTCGCGGGGGCTCAGCCCGGCCTGCGCGTCGCGCTGGTACAGGCGAGCGAGCCGGTGGCGCTGCGCTGGAAGCGTTCGGCGGCCCTGCGTCTCCTCACCCACTACGCGCGCCTCACCTACGGCGAGCTCGCGCGCGGCCCCGCGCCGGATCTCGTCGTCTGGCCGGAGAACGCGCTCCAGCTCTCGCCCGAGGATCCCCTCTACGCGCTCTCGCTGCGCCAGCTCGCCGAGCGCGCGCCGCTCCTGCTGGGCGCGCCGCGTCACGCGGTCGACGGCGGCGGGGCGCGCAGCTTCAACAGCGCCTGGCTGCTGCGGCCGGAGGGTGCGGTCTCGCACTACGACAAGCGGCGCCTGCTTCCGTTCTCGGAGACGCGCCCCCTCGGCGCCCTGGCGGACCTCGGGCGTCAGGGCGACCTCGACCCCGGCGCCTTCACGGCGGGCGCGGCGCCGGGCTTCTTTCCTCTCTCGGGCGAGACGCTCGGCGTGCTGATCTGCATGGAGGCGCTCTACCCGGCTCTCGCGCGCGAGCTCGCGGCGGGCGGCGCCACGGCGCTCGTGAACCTGTCGAACGACGGCTGGTACCGGGGCCGCGGCGGCGCGGAGCAGCACCTCGCGCAGGTGGTGTTCCGCGCCGTCGAGACGCGGCTGCCGCTCGCGCGCAGCACGACGACGGGCTGGAGCGCGATCGTGGACCCGAGCGGTGAGCGCATCGCGGAGCTTCCCCCCGGTCGCGCGGGCGTCCTCGCGCGCGCTCTCCCGCGCGGGCCGGGCGGCGCGACCTTCTACGTACGCACCGGCGACCTCTTCGCGGGCCTCTGCGCGGCGCTCTGGGCCGCGGCGCTGCTCGCTGCGGCGCTAGGCGGTGGTCACGCCGCTTCCAGCGCGGGGTGGTCACGGCGTGACCACCCGGAAGAGTGAGGCGGCCCGCGCGAGTTCACCGGGAGCTGCGCACCGGGCCCCGGCCCGACGCGCGCCCCCGCGCCGCGCAGCGGGCGGCCAGCCTTCACCGAAACCCAGTAAAATCAACTGGTTGCGCCCCTTCCAGAGCCCGGCATGCCGCTTGCTCTCTGATCCCGCGATGCGCGACCCCTCCCCCCCGCTCCGGCCGCTCTGGCTGGCCATCCTGGCCCTCGTCGCCGCCCTCTCGGCGCAGTCGGCGCGCGCGGGCTGCGGCTGCGAGAAGCCCCCGCCGCCGCCCGCCGCGGTTCGCCCGGCGGTCACCTGGCCGGGCCAGGACGTGACGTTCTTCCACGCGGACCTCGAGGCGGGGGCGAGCTACCGCGTGCGCTTCGTCTCGGGCGTCGGCCCGCCGAGCGCGAAGGAGCTGACGGCCACGGCCGTCGCCCGCCGCGACCTCGCGGATGGCGTGGTACGGCCGCAGCTCGTGGTGCCGCTCCCCGAGCTCCCCCTCGGCCCCGCGCGGATCGAGGTGCACGCGGCGAACGGGCCGCGGCTCCTCGACGTGCCGGACCACGCCTTCACCGTGGCGCCGCCGCCGCTGCCGATCCTGACGCACGTCGACCGCTACGTGTTCGACGAGGTGCGCGGGGCGGTGGGCCGCGACGGCGTCGTCTACCTGAGCCTCGACTTCTCCGAGGTCCAGCAGGCGCGGGTATTCCGCGCGCAGGCGCTCGGCTACCCGCTGCGCTTCTCCCACGAGGACGTCGCGTTCTGGAACGTGCAGGGCTTCCTGATGCAGCTGCTCGGCGAGGACATGCCGGGGCTGTATACGATCTCGTCGGGTCTCACGACGCACAGCGACGTCCTCCAGTACTCCCGCCACGAGTTCCACACGCACCTCCTGGCCCATGCCGAGCGCGGCTCCCACGCCCTCGACCCCGAGGACCCGAACTGGCACCTCGACGCCACGCGGCACATCGACCACGACCACCAGATCCTCGCCATCGACGCGCGGCTCCTGAGCCTCCTCCCGCCTCCCGCCGGCTCGACGCCCCCCTTCGACCTCGTCGTCGAGACCTTCACCCTCTTCGAGCACGGGCTGTTCGCCGACGAAGGGGCGGAGGTGAGCGGCACGGCCGCCATCGACAGCTTCGACTCGGCCACCTCCCTGCCCGGCGAGAACGGCGACGTCCGAAGCAACGGCTCGGTCTTCGTCGACACGGGGGCCTCCGTCGCGGGCGACGTAGCTGCGGAGAGCGCCTCGATCCTCGGCACCGTGACGGGCACCGTGAGCCAGGGCGTCGCGCCCCTGGAGCTCCTCCCTGTGGACGTGCCCGCCGCCGCACACGACCTAGGCAGCCTCGACGTGGGCAACGACGACACCGTGGTCCTCGCGCCCGGCAGCTACCGGGTGGACGAGCTGATCGTCGGGAGCGACGGGCACCTCGTGGTCGACAACGCCGCCGGCCCGGTGACGCTCTACGTGACCGAGAAGGTCGACGTCCAGTCGACCCTCGGCATCGAAACCGCCGCAGCGGATCCCGAGCGCTTCGCCGTCTACGTCGCGGAAGGCGCCGACGTCAAGATCTCGAACGAGGCGACCTTCCACGGCGTGGTCTACGCGCCGGGGGCGGAGGTCGAGGTCTCGGGGAGCGGCGAGCTGTTCGGCGCGTTCGTCGGCCGGAACGTCAAGGTGACCGGCGACGCGCTCGTGCACTACGACGAGAATCTCCAGGCGACGCGCGAGCGCTCCTCGGTGGGCGCCGGGATCCAGGCGGAGCTCAGCCTCCCGAAGGTCCGCGCCGGCCGCCGCACGGGGAAGCTCAAGCTCTCGGTGCGCTCGAGCCGAGGCGCCGCGGTGCCGCTGCTGGTCTCGATCGACGGCGTCGCGACCGACGTCCCGATGCAGTGGAAGCGCCGCAGCAAGCGCTGGGCCTACCGCGGCGAGTTCGAAGCGGATCTCTCCGGCCGCGAGCTGACCGTGCGCGGCACGGACGGCTCGCTGGTCAGCCTGACGCTGCGCTAGAGCCGGCGAGACTCCGCTCCGGGAGGACCGGAGCGGCCTACGCGGCGCGCTTCAATCGTCCGAGGTCTCGTCGCCCTCCACCGCCGACCCGACGATCAGCGCTTCCGCCCGATCCGTGACTTCGTCGGAGATCGGGTCCCCGGCGCCCACGCCTTCGCCGACGTTCGTCCCGATGACCGGACCGCCGAAGAGGCCGCCGAGCGACCCCCAGAAGGACTCCTCCTCGGCGGCTTCCTTCTGCTGCTCCGCTTCTTCCTTCAGCCGCTCGAGCTCCGCTTCCATCCGCTCGATCCTCTCGCGCTCGGCCTCCCTGCCGGCGGCGACCGCGACGGCATCCGCCATGCGCTGTGCAGCGCGCGTCGCGCTCCCGCCGACTCCGCCGAAGCTCACCGCGACCAGCACGACGGCCGCGCCTCCCATCGCCCACTCGGTCGTCAGGGCGCCGCGCCGCTCTCGAAGCAGGCGCCGCGCCTGCGCCCGCAGCGCCCCGATCGAGGCCTCCTTCACGGCGACGGCGATTCGCGTCCAGCTCACGGCTCCCTCCAGTCGACGACGGAGGGGAGGGTCGGCGCTCCGAAGCGCCGGCGCTGTGAAGGGCTTCCCAGTCGCTGGGGGCCAGCGATCGCGCGGTCTGCCGTTGACCCGTTCTGCCCCGTGGAGTGGGGTCGGGCGCGCGGGTAGCATCCGCGCCGGTCGGAGCCGCGCGCCCGAGCGCGGCCGACCTGGAGGACCCTGTCTCGATGCGACGACTGCTCGCGCTCGCCTCGCTCCTCGTGCCGCTCTCCGCGGAAGCCGTCACGTTCGACTTCGTGCCGATCGGAAACCCCGGGAACGCGGCCGACCCGCCGGCCTACTGCATGGCGGGCGACTGCGGCTCCGTGGCGCAGAGCTTCAGCATCTCCCGCTTCGAGGTGACGAACGACCAGTGGGCCGAGTTCCTGAACGCGGTCGCGGACCTCGACTCGAACGGCCTCTACGCCCCGGGAATGTCCGCCGACGCCCGTGGCGGCATCACCCGGAGCGGCAGCTCGGGGAGCTACAGCTATGCGGTGAAGGCGGGGCGGGGCGACAACCCGGTGGTCTTCGTCACGTTCTGGGACGCGCTGCGCTTCGCGAACTGGCTCCAGAACGGCCAGCCGACGGGCGCCCAGGGTCCCGGCACGACCGAGGACGGCGCCTACACGCTCACGCCGGCGGGCATCGTCGGCAACACGGTGACCCGCAACCCCGGCGCGCAGTTCTTCGTGCCGACCGAGAACGAGTGGTATAAGGCCGCGTACTACGACCCCGGCCTCGGCACCTACTTCAACTCGCCGACGTCGTCGGACCTCGCTCCGGATTCCGCGCCGCCGCCCGGGAGCGCCAACGCGGCCAACATCTGGGAGGGCACCTACGCCCTCACCGGCTCGGCGACCCTCGAGACCGACTTCAACTACCTGACCGATGTCGGCGCCTACTCGGCCGCCGCGAGCCCCTACGGCACCTTCGACCAGGCCGGCAACGTCTGGGAGTGGAACGAGACGATCGACCCCGTGACGCCCCAGTACCGCGGGGTGCGCGGGGGCGGCTGGGACGACGGCCCGTCCCTGGTCTCGAAGACGATCCCCGTGTCGATCGTCCCGTCGAGCCACGGGTACGACTACGGGTTCCGCGTGGCGACGTCGGTGCCCGAGCCCGGCCAGCTCCTCCTCGCGGCGACGGGTGCGCTCGCGCTGGCGGTGCGCGGACGCCGGCGACGGCGGGGCGGGCCGCCGAAGGCTCGCTAACCAGCCGGCGCCCGCAGGCGAGCGGCTTTCGTCACGCGATTTTGCCTTGACTGGTGCTGAACACGCTGCTTAAGATTCGCGCTCCTGGGGCGGGACCGAGGTCTCGTGCATCCCGCTCGCCAGATCGTTTCCCGGATCGCCCTCGCCGCGATCCTCGTGGCATGCGCGAGCTGCGGGAATGGTCTGCCCGCGCTGTTGCGTTCGGTCCCGAGCGCGGGCGAGGCGAGCGTGGCGAGCAGCGCCTGGATCGACCTCGAGTTCGAGGGCGACGTCCCCGCCGTCCTCGACGGCCGCTTCGCATTGGCCTGCGAAGGGAACCCGCAACCTTTCGCGGCGCAGCGCGTCGCCCCGCGGCGGGTCGCGCTGAACCCGCAGGCTGCGCTTCCAGCGGGGGCGGCGTGCGAGGTTCGCTGGACCGGACCTTCCGGGCCGACCTCGCTCTCCTTCTCCACGAGGCAAGCCGCCAGCTCCGCGCAGGTCCTTTACGACCGCGACGCAACCCGCTCCCTCGGCCCCTACCCCGACGACTACTTCCTGGCGAGCGATCCGGCGACCGAGACCGGCGTCCGGCTCGCCCTGGAGGTGCCACCCGACGCTCCGCCTGCCCTCCAGATCCTCCTCACGCCGCTCATCGCGATCGCGAACCGGATCGACGGCTTCAGCCCCATCGGCCCGATCGTCACGGAGCTATCAGCGCCGCTCGCCGTCGCGTCGCTCCCCCGGAGCCCGGAGGCGTCGCTCGATCCGCTGGCGAGCATCGGCCTCTTCGACGTCGATCCGGCGAGCTCCTCCTTCGGCGCGCGCATCCCGTTCCGAGCGACGACGCGCACCGACACCACCGGAGAGGGCCACGTCTCGCACGTGCTGCTCGTCTTCCCGTCCGTTCCCCTGGAGCCGAAGGGGCGCTATGCGCTGGCGATCACCCGGCGCGTGCTCGACGCGGCGGGCGATCCGATCGGTCCCTCGGCTTTCTTCGAGGCCGCGCTGGCGCCCCCGGCGGCCGGCGACAGCGACGCGCTGGCGCGGGTGCGGACCGCGCTGGCGCCGGCGCTCGACGCACTCGAGCGTGCGGCGCTGCCGCGCATCCCGCGCGAGGATCTGGCGCTCCTGCTCGGCATCCGGATCCGCTCCACCACCACGCTTCCCGACGACCTCCGCGCGATCCGCCGCGACGTCCTCTCCGCGCCCGCGCCGGGCTTCACGATCGCGAGCGTCCGGGACCACTACTGCTGTGGCATCGCAGCGATCGTCGAGGGCACCTGGGACGCGCCCGACTACCGCGATGGCCTGTTCCTGGCGCGCGACGCCGCGGGCGCCCCCGTGCGTCAGCGGACGCGGGCCGTCCCCTTCACCCTCGCCCTGCCGGAATCCGCCAGCGAGGCGCCGGCGCCGCTGATCCTGCACCAGCACGGCCAGACCTCCAATGCGGCGGTGCAGGTCCCCTACCAGGCGGAGCAGGTCTTCGCCGCGACGGGGTTCGCCGTGGTCGGCTTCACGGACATCCTGAATCGCGAGGTCGGGCAGGACTACTTCACCCAGATCCAGAGCGTCCTGCTGAACACCCTCAGCTTCGAGCAGGTTCCGGACTTCTGGGTCGAGACGCATGCCGAGCAGATCGCCTTTGCGCGCATGCTGCCCGGTCTGGCGAGCCTCGACGTCCTCCCGCTCGGCGCGCCCGACGGGGTTCCCGACCTCGACCTCGGCGTCCCGATCTCGTACCACGGGATCAGCGAGGGAGCGAACCACGGCCAGGCCGTGCTCCCCTATCTGCCCGGCATCGGCGCCGCCGCCCTCGTCGTCGGAGGCACGCGCCTCACCGAGACGCTCATGCACTCTTCGAGCTTCGGGGTGCTGCCCGCGCTCGACTCGTTCATCCCGGAAGCCACGGCGGGGGACATCTGGACCGGGATCGCGCTCTTCCAGGCGGGGTACGACGCGCAGGACGCCCACCATCAGCTCCGCCACCTCTACCGCGAGCCCGAGAGTCCCGAGAGCCCGCGGCCGAGCGTGCTGGTCCAGGAGGGCCTTGGCGACACCATCGTCCCGAACAATGCGACCGAGTCCCTGGCCGCGGCGCTGCTGCCGATTCCGCAGCTTCCACCGATCGCGAGGCCGGTTCCGTTCCTGCCGACTGCGATCGCCCCGGTTTCGGGGAACGTCGACGCGGAGACGACCGCAGCGCTGGCGCAGTTCGTGCCGGACGGCTTCCCGGGGCTGCCCGCCAGCCCGGACTGCGTCTTCGAGTACGAGGGCCACTTCTGCCCGCAGGGCTCCTCCGCCGCGCGCGAGCAGATCGCGGCCTTCTACCGCAGCCGCTTCGACGGCGTGCCCGTCGTCCTCGAGGCGGACGGCGACCGCGACGCCGACGGCCTGCGCGATACCGCGGAGATCCTGTTCCACGCGACGGACCCGGAGGACCCCGACACGGACGGCGACGGCCTCGCCGACGGAGCGGAGGTCGACGCCGATCTGGATCCGCTGGACCCCGCCGACGCCACCCTGGATCTCGACGGGGATGGCCTCAGCAACCTGGAGGAGCACCTCGCCGGCACCGACCTGCGGCGCGCCGACAGCGACTTCGACTCGCTGCCCGACGGAATCGAGGTGAACGTCACGGGGACCGACCCGCTCGATGGCGACAGCGACGACGACGGCCTCCGGGACGCGCCCGAGCTGCAGTACGGCGCGAATCCGCTCGCACCCGACAGCGACGGCGACGGCCTACCGGACGGGACGGAGGTCCAGTACGGCCTCGACCCGACGAACGCCACGGATCTCGAGGCAGATCACGACACCGACGGACTCCGAAACGGCGAGGAGCTCGCCCTCGGCTCGGACCCGCGCTCCCGCGACACGGACGGCGACGACCTCGACGACGCAAGCGAGGTCGCGAGCGGTAGCGATCCCCGCGACTACGACACGGACGGGGGCGGACGAAGCGACGGGCAGGAGGCGAACTTCGACGGAACCAGCCCGATCGACGCCGCGGACGACGAGGACTCCTTCGCGCTCACCGACGGCTCCGGGGCCACCTGGTTCCTGGAGCGGGACGGCTCTGCGTACGTGAGGGGGCCCCGCCAGGGCTCGGTCTCCTTCGACCGCAGCAACTACTTCGATCCCGGTACGATCGCGATCGAGTCGGAAGAGCAGGGCCGAGAGCTCGTCTTCCCGACCGTGTCGGTGCCGGTCCGCAGCTCTCGCAAGGTCTTCGTGCCGGGGGACGTCGGCGTGGTCCGCTACCTCGAGACGGTCGAGAACACCGGTAGCTCCACGGCATCCAGCACCATCGACCTGTTCAGCTCCGTGAGCGGCGTCTCGCTTCGCACCTCGGACGGCGACGCGACGCCGGAGACGACCGACCGCTGGCTGGCCTGGGACGACGGCCCGGGCGGTGAGCCCGCCATGGCGCAGGTGTTCGCTTGGCCGGGGCGGCTCGGGCCTTCGCTGGTCAGTGCCAGCTCGTTCACGATCCGCGTGCGTTTCAACCTGACCCTCCCCGCGCGCACCCGGGCAGCGGTGGTCCACTACGTGCTCCAGGCCGCGGACCTCGACGCCGCGGCGGCGGCCGCGGCGAGCCTGGCCGCGCTGCCGGATGCGGCGATCCGCGGGCTCAGCGGCGAAGAGTTCCGTGCCATCGCCAACCTGCCGCTCCTCCAGGATCTCGACTCGGACGGTCTCCCCGATCGAGTGGAGGAGGAGATCGGCACCCGGGTGGACCTCGCGGACACGGACGGGGACGGCCTCTCGGACAGCTTCGAGGATCGCTACGGATTCGATCCCCTCGTTTCCGGCGACGGGCCCCTCGATCCGGACGCAGACGGCCTCACGAACCTCGAGGAGCGAGACGCGGGGACCGATCCGACGCGGGCCGACGGCGATCGCGACGGCGCCGACGACGCGGCGGAGCTCGCAACCGGGAGCAACCCGTTCGTCGCCGACAGCGACGGAGACGAGCTTCCCGACGGCTTCGAGATCCGCTTCGGCCTCTCGCCCACGAGCTACGACTCGCCTTACGACGATTCCGACGGGGATGGTCTCTACCGGCGGGACGAAGCGGCCATCGGATCCGATCCGCGCCTCTCCGACACGGACGGCGACGGGATCTCGGACGGCGACGAGGCTTCGGCCGGGCTCGACCCCAGCCACCCCGGAGACGCGGCGGGGGATCGCGATGGGGACGGCCTCTCGAACCTCGCGGAGGCGGGACTCGGGACGAGGCTCGACTCGCGCGACTCCGACTTCGACGGCCTCGGCGACGGCGTCGAGCTGCGGATCTTCGGCACGGACCCGCTGAGCTCGGACTCGGACTCCGACGACCTCGAGGATGGGCAGGAGATCCTGCGCGGCGCGGACCCCCTGCGGTCCGACACGGACGGCGACGGCATCCTCGACGGCGCGGAGGTGGACGCCGGGCTCGACCCCCGGAACCCCGCGGACGGCTCCCGCGACGACGACGGGGACGGCCTCGACAACGCGCGCGAGGTCGAGATCGGGACGTCGGTCCGCGACCCGGACAGCGACGGCGACGAGCTCGGCGACGGAGACGAGTTGCTCGTCTACGGCTGCGACCCGACCCGCTCCGACACCGACTTCGGGGGACGCAACGATCGCTTCGAGGTGCTCGTGGACGGCACCGACCCCTACGTGAGCTTCGACGATCGCGTGACCCTGTTCCCGACCGTCACGCTCTCGACTCCCTTCGGCTCCTGGCGGGTGGACCGCGAGGGCGACCTCACGGGTCGGTCCTCCAGCTCCTTCCTCGAGGGCCTCGGCTCCTCGGCGTACGGCCTCTCGGCCTCCTCGGTCGGCTCCGAGGCGCTGCGGCGCGAGCTGATCTATCCGCCCGTCGAGGAGGCGGGCCTGGTGCATCGGCGCAAGGTGTATGTGCCGTCCGACGACACGTTCGTCCGCTACCTCGAGATCCTCGAGAACGAGACGGATTCGGAGATCCAGACCTCGCTCGAGATCACGACCACGCTGCCGACGAACCTGGAGGTGGGCCTCGTCGCCTCGTCGAATCCCGACGGCGTGCTCGATGCGACGGATGACTCGTTCGTGCTCGACGACGCCGCCGATCCCGGGCAGCGCACTCCGTTCGTGCACGTCTACGCCGGCCCCGGCGCGGCCGTTCGCCCCGCGGAGGCGAGCGCCGACCTGCGGCTCGGCGGCAGCGTCTCGCTCCGCTTCGACCTCCGGGTGCCTGCGCGCGGGCGCGCGATCGTGCTCCACTTCGGCGCCGAGCCCGGGTCACGGATCCTGGCCGACTTCGACGCGGGTCGCCTGACGCGGCCCGAGGGGCGCGCGCTCTTCGATCTCTCTGACGACGAGCGCCGCGACGTCGTGAACTACGCGCTCGCGGGCGACGCCGACCGCGACGGCGTCGCCGACGGAGCGGACGTGTGTCCGGGCGTGGCGGATCCCGGCCAGGGTGATGGGGACGGCGACCGCCGCGGCGACGTCTGCGACAACTGCCTGCTCGACGCGAACCCGAGCCAGCGGGACAGCGACGCAGACGGCTTCGGAAACGAATGCGACGGGGACCTCTCCGGCGATCGGCGGATCTGGAGCGAGGATCTCTCGGCCCTCGATCAGGTCTTCGGAAGGCGGCGCGGCGAGCCGGGCTTCGATCCGGACGCCGACCTGGACGGCGACGGGGTCGTCGGCCTGCCGGACTTCAATTGGCTCCGGGATCGTTTCGGCGCCGCCCCGGGGCCCTCGGCGCTGTCCTGCGCCGGGCAGCAGAGCTTCTCGGTCGGGTACTGCCCGCCGTACTGAGCGAGCGCCGGCGAGACGGACGGAAGCGAGCATGCGGAACGGAAGACTTCGGATTCTCGGGCTGGTGCTGCCGGCGCTCCTCGCGACGTCGGCGGGAGCCACGCCGATCGCCGAGCTCGTCTTCGTCGCGAGCTCGGGCGCCGGGGCTCCCGGGACCAGCACGATCCAGGCCGAGCCGGGCGATCTGCTGACAGCGGAGATCCGCGTCACGGCCGGGCCCGAAGGGGTGAGTGCCTACGGCATTTCGCTCGAGTTCGACGTCGACCTCGGCGACGAGCTGGACGTCGTGAGCGTCACCGAGCTCCTGCCGCCGGGCTTCAGCTTCTCCTTCACGCCGGGCGTGGCGCGCATCCAGGAGAGCGCCGCGACGCGGCCGGGCCGGGTGCTCACCTTCGAAGCGGCGACGCTCGGGCTCGGCCCTGCCAACCGGACGTTCGTGATCGGAGAGCTCGTGCTCCGGGTGACCGACGCGCTGGCGACGGACGGCGCGGACCTCGTGCTCGGGCTCTGGAACCCGGGCGTCGACGGTCTGTTCGACAACGCCGGCGCCGATCTCGCACCGAGCGCGAGCTTCGGCTCCGCGTCGATCGTGGCGCTGCCCGAGCCCGCGAGCGCGCTGCTGGTCGCGCTCGGCCTCGCCGCGCTGGCGCGCCTCCGCCGCTTCGCTCCGTGAGCCGGGGGGCGCCCCGGGAAGTCAGGGTCCAGTTGGCGGAGAGGGAGGGATTCGAACCCCCGGTAGGATTGCTCCTACACCTGATTTCGAGTCAGGCCCATTCAACCAGGCTCTGGCACCTCTCCGTCGGGCCCGGGAACCTAGCAGAGCGTGTGCTAGGGTAGGCGCCCCGCGACACGAGGGGGCGGAGACCGGGTGGCACGCGACGATCTGATCCAGGCCGAAGGGGCCGTCGAGAAGATTCTCGGCGGCGGGCGCTATCAGATCGTCCTCGACAGCGGCCAGACCGTCACCGCCCAGCTCTCGGGGCGCATGCGCCGCTTCCGGATCCGGGTGATCCCCGGGGACCGCGTCCAGGTGGGCCTCTCGCCCTACGACCCGAGCCACGGCTTCATCACCTTCCGCCTCCGCGAGGGCGAGAGCGGCGGGTTCCCCAAGGGCCGGTAGCCGGTGCTGCGCGGCCTGGTGCTGCGCGCGCTGCTCCTGGCCCTGCAGCTCCACGGGCGGCTGCGCCTACGGCTGCTCTGCTGGCTCCACCCCGGCATCGAGGTGCACCCGGAGGCGAGCCCGAACCTCGGCCGGGCGCGCTACCTGGTGGCGCCCGGCGGCCGGCTGCGGATCGCCCGCGGCGTCGTGACCGAGCACCGGCCGGGCGCGCTCTCCTTCGAGGTCGGGCGCGGCGCGGCGCTCGAGGTGGAGGAGGGCGTCTGGCTGCGCACCGAGATCGCGCCGATCCACCTCGCCGCCCACGAGGGCGCGCAGCTCCGCATCGGGCCGGAGTCGATCCTGTCCGGCTGCCAGCTCTCGGCGATGCAGCGCATCGAGCTCGGGCGGCGGGCCTGGGTGGGGCCGGGCTCGCGGGTGTTCGACTCCGATCCCCACGACCTCGACGCGGAGCACCTGCGCTCGCCGGCGCCGGTGACGATCGGCGACCACGTCTGGGTGGCCGCGGACTGCACGGTGCTGAAGGGCGTCACGATCGGCGCGCACGCGGTGGTGGGGACGCGCTCCCTCGTGAACCGCGACGTGCCGCCCCACACCCTGGTGTTCGGTCAGCCCGCCGAGCCGCGCGGCCCGGTCGGCGACCGCTCGCGCGCGCGCTGACGGGACGGAGAGGAGGGGAGCTTGGCGTTGCGCATCGCGCTCTTCGGGCAGGCGGCCTTCGCCAAGGACGTGCTGGAGCGGATCGCCGCCGCCGGCCACGAGATCGTCGGCGTCTACGCGCCGCCCGCCGGCGCGCGCCCCGACCCGCTCGCCGACGCCGCGACTGCGCGCGGGCTGCGGCTGCTGCGCCACGCGCGCTTCCGGCGCAAGGGCGCCGCGATCCCGGAGCTCGTGGAGGAGCACCGCTCGCTCGGCGCCGAGCTGAACGTGCTCGCCTACGTGACGGCGATCGTCCCGCTCGAGATCCTCGACGCCCCGAAGCACGCCTCGCTCTGCTTCCATCCCTCGCTGCTGCCGCGCTTCCGCGGCGGCGCCGCGATTCCCTGGCAGATCATGCTCGGGGCGGAGGAGGCGGGCGTGAGCGTGTTCCGGCCCGACGCGGGCATCGACACCGGCCCGCTGGTGGTGCAGAAGGGCGGCGTCCGCATCGGCCCCGAGGACAGCGCCGGCTCGCTCTACTACCGCGCGCTGTATCCGCTCGGCGTCGAGGCGATCGCCGAGGCGGTCGAGCGCGTGGACCGCGGCAGCGCGGAGTACCGCCCGCAGGACGAGTCCCAGGCGAGCTTCCAGGGCCTCGTCGACGACGCCGTGGCGCGCATCGACTGGGCGCGCAGCGCCGCCGAGCTCGATCGCTGGATCCGCGGCTGCGACCCGCAGCCCGGCGCCTGGGCGCTGCGCGGCGCCGAGACGGTGCGGCTCTTCGACGCGCGGCTCGAGCCGGGCGCCGCGGGCGCCGCGCCCGGCACGCTGCTCGATGCGGGCGAGGGGCGGCTCGCGATCGCGGCGCCGGGAGGCGTCGTCTCCTTCGCCCGCGCGCGCGTCGGGACCGGCGCCAAGCTGCCGGCTCGCGAGGCGGGGCTGCGGCCCGGCGACCGGCTCGCCTGAGCGCCTTCCCCGGCAGGGCCGAGGGTTGCCCTCCGGGGGAAAGTGCTTACCCTTCCGGCCCTCCCCCAGACCTTCCATAGCCCGCCATCCGCTCCGTGGAGCGGCCAAGAGTCCCGACATGAGCGAACAACTCGAAAAGCTCCGCAACATCGGCATCAGCGCCCACATCGACTCGGGCAAGACCACGA
>Ga0209706_10000217_pt1 | contig 31331 bp, 25 predicted proteins | sample PPLLaktember2015_6_FD_187263 | JGI IMG/M metagenome (GOLD analysis project Ga0209706, IMG submission 187263) | Freshwater sediment microbial communities from Prairie Pothole Lake near Jamestown, North Dakota, USA - PPLs Lake P8 Core (1) Depth... | ecosystem: Environmental > Aquatic > Freshwater...
ACCATCAGCGCGCGCCGCCAGTTCCTCCCTGGCCAGGCCTCGCGTGCTGAACTCCGCCGGCCGATCGCGCTGGTATTCGAGGTGACCGAGCTGGCGACCGACGTATTCGCGCAGGTTGCCTTCGAGGTGCAGGGTCAGCGTCCCGGCGGCGTTCGACACACCGGGAACCGTGGCCCAGAGCGTTGCCGTGTCGGGGAAGGCCTCGATCTGCTGGCGAAGGCGCGTGAGATCGCGGGTGTAGAGCGAGGCGAGTTCGGTGGCGAGCATGGCGGCATTCTAAGGCCCGGCCTGGGTGCGGATACACTTCGAGCATGACCACTCCAGCCGCGTCCCGCACCGCTGGCATCCTCGTCATCGCAGGCGTCATCGCTGCCGTGGCTGCACCGCCCGTCGCACGTGGCCAGGCGCCAGATGCGACGCCGGCGCAGTCGTCGGCGCCCGCCGCCGCGCCGCTGACCGATCTGCGCGTGCCGCCGGGGTTCAACATCACGGTCTTCGCCGCCGACCTCCAGGGAGCACGGATGATGGCGGTGAGCCCCGAGGGCACGCTGCACCTCGCGCGCCGCGGCGACGTGGTGGCGCTGCCGGATGCGGACCACGACGGCCGCGCGGAGCCGCGGGTCGTGTTGAGCGGCCTGACCAACGCGCACACCCTCGCGTTCCGGGACGGATACCTCTACGTCGGAACGACCCCCGCCGTCGTTCGCGTGCGCTGGACGAACGGGGCGCCGGTTGGGCAGCCAGAGAACTTCGTCGAGCTGCCGACCTCGATGCCCGCGATGCACGTCTCCCGATCCATCCTGTTCGGCAAGGACGGCCGCCTGTACGTCGGCATCGGCTCGTCGTGCAATGTGTGCATCGAAGGCGACCCGCGCCGGACCACCATCCAGGTGTTCGACGCCGACGGCCGCAACGGCCGCACCTTCGCGGCGGGATTGCACAACGCGGTGGGCCTCGACTGGGATCCCCGCACGGGCAGGCTGTGGGCCACCGACACCGGGCAGGAGCAGCTCGGCGACGATGTGCCGCCCGAGGAAATCAACCTCATCGAAGACGGCCGGCACTACGGCTTCCCGTTCTTTTACGGACGGACCGTGGAGAGCCACGTGCCCGAGATCGCGGGCGCGCCACGCGCGGTCGATGCCGCCACCGCCGTGCCTCCGGCGCTCGAGCTCCCCGCGCACACCACGCCTCTCGGGCTGACGTTCTACACGGGCACCAGCTTTCCCGAGGAATACCGGACGATGTACGTCACGCTGCACGGCTCGTCGGCACGTTCGGTGAAGAGCGGCTACAAGGTGATCCGCGTGCGCATGGAAGACGGGAAGCCGGTCGCAAGCGACGACTTCGCCACGGGCTGGCTGAAGGACGGCGTGGTGTCGGGACGGCCGCGCGGGATCATCACGGGACCCGATGGCGCACTCTACGTGTCGGACGACAACAAGGGCTTCATCTATCGGATGGCGTACCGTCGGTGATGGACGGCACACCCGCCGCGTCGAGCTGAAGTATCTGCGCGTCCCCCAGGCGAATCATGCGCGTGAAGACGCTCACCAGATCGGAGTCGAACTCCGTGCCGGCTCGCTCCTCGAGGTACGCCAGGGTTTTATCCTGGGCCCAGGCATCGCGATACGGCCGCTTCGTGCTGAGCGCGTCGTACACGTCGCACACGTGGACCAGGCGGCTCCCGAAGGCGCAACCGCGGTCGAAGTGCAGTCGCGGGTAGCCTCCGCCATCCAGCATGACGTGGTGCTCGTAGGCCACGACGGCGGCCAGCTCGAGGTCGGCGTGTCCCTGCATGATGAGCCGCGCGCCGTCGACAGGGTGACGGTTCATGATCGCCCGCTCCTCGTCGTTGAGCCTGCCGGGCTTGGTGAGCAGTTCCAGCGGAATCGAGGTCTTGCCCACGTCGTGCAGCAGGCCCGATACGCCCATGGCCCGGACCTCACGCGGCGTGAGGCCGAGCGACTGCGCCAGCGCCATGGCCAGCACCGACACGTTGACGGAGTGCGTGGTCGTGTACTGGTCGAACTCCTTCAGCTGCAGCAGCGGCACCAGCAGTCCGCTGTCGGCACGCATGGCGATCGACAGCGAGCGCACGACCGCTTCGGCTTCGAGCATCGGGATCCCGCGACCCGCGCCGACCTCCGACTGCATCCAGTGCAGCGTGTCCACCTCGTCGGTCAGCTCCCGCGGAGCGGCCAGGATCCGTTCGGGTATCGGCACCGGTTCGACGTCGAGGCCGACGGCGCCGAAACGCACGCCAAGGTGGCGCATCTGGCGCCTGGCAGACGTCTCGCCTGTCGATGGGGTGAGCCGCGCCTGAATCTCCTCGAGGAGGCCGTCGAATTCGTCGCGGGACAGCGGCCGTTCGAACTCGAGCCGTCCGACGCCGACCTCCGCCAGCCGGGCCGCCCATTCCCAACCGCGCATGTCGCGCAGCCGTTGGTGCCCCAGGATCACCTCGTCTTCGAGGAACGTGAAGCAGGGCAGCGGGCCGCCAGAGCAAAGCGTGTCGAGCTCCTCGAAAGCCACGTCGACGACCCGCTCGCGTGACGGGTGTCCCTCGGGATAGAGCGTCATCACCGACAGGGCCTGCGCGAAGGCGTGCAGGAAGCGGACCGGATCGCTCATCAGGCCTCCGGCGCCACCGTCGAGCGCACGCCCTCGATGGAGGAAGAACGCGCGAGCTTCAGGTACGGCTCGGCCGTGCTGTCCTTCGGGAACTGTCGCGCGAGGGCGCGAAGCGCGGCGAGGCACAGGGGAGAGGCCGGCGCGAGCCGGGGCCGTCCGAGCAGGGTGTGCCCGCCATCCACCAGGGCCACCAGCGTCGAAAGCGCCGCCGGATGGCGGCAGGCCCCGAGCGCTCCTGCGGCCAGCACGCGCATCTCCTCGGTCCGGGACGGGTCGGCTGCAATCGTGGCCACGAGGTCGGCCAGGTCTGCCGGACACGACTGCTGAAGCGCGCCCAGGCCCAGCCCGATCACCCGAGGCTGGCCATCGGCCAGCGCCGACCGGATAGCCGCATCGCACAGGTCGGGATTGGCCAGGTCGAGGCGGACGGCCTCGTAGCGCACGCGCCAGTCGGTGTGAGTCATCCAGGGCGCCGCCGAGAATCCGGCCGGCACGCGCCCGGTGCGCTCGAGCAGCAGCAGCATGTTCCGTTGCACGAACCAACGCTCATCCGAGAGCCTGGTGACGATCATCGAAGAGAGATCCTGGGGCGCCCGCACCAGCCGATCGAGCAGGCGACGGCGGGTCACGCGGCTCCCGGCGTTGGCCAGCGCATCGAGCAGCGGCTCGAAGCCCTCGGCCTCCAGCCAGGGCAGCAGCTGATCGAGCGTGGCGAAATCCACAGGCTCGTTGGCGAGCAGGCGCGCCAGCGTGCCCGGCGCGGCGAGGCGCTTCCGGACCGCCAGGGCGGCGGCGCCAGCCTCCGCCGGTGCCTGCGCGACCAGCGCGACCAGCGCGCCGATGGCGCCCGCGTCGATCTGGCGCTGGAGCGCCTTCGCGGCTAGCGGCCCCATCTCGCCCAGTTCCAGCGCCATCTGCACCAGCCGCAACGACGGGTCCAGCTCGCCCTCGTCGACCGGGCGCTCGCCTTCCTGATCGGAGGTGGCCAGCTGCAGCAACAGTCGCCCGTACGACTCGGGATTGGGATCCGCGAGCTTCCAGTCGGCCAGCAGCCGGATCACCTGGCTCCGCACGGCATCGTCGGCTTCCAGGCGCACTGCCTGGGCGCTCGATTCGGCGTGGGCGGCCAGCTTCGTCAGCATCCGGATGAGGCCATGCGAGATCGTCTCGCCGCTCACGTCGGCCGTGGCCTTGAGGATCTCGAGCACGGCCTCGACATGAAGACCGTGGACCGCATCGCGCACGAACTCGTGCGGCCCGCTCTCCGCGCGGCTGGTCCGGACGAGTCGCCTGAGGGTGGAGGGTTGCAGTGCCGCGATCAGCTGCGACGTGCGAGCGCGCAGCACGTCGACCTCCGTGCCGCTGGCGGTTCTGAGGGCCTGCGCGATTTGCAGCAGGTACCCGGCGATCACCTGGTCGTAGGCCTGGGCGCCGGCGCGCTCGTCGATGGCGCGCGCGAGCACTTCAGGGTTGGCATCCAACGTGTCGGTCTCCGCCTGCGGACCGGCCAGCGCGGCTTGCGCCAGGCCGAGCCACAGCTCGGCGCCCAGCGCGCGGTCGCCGGACGACTTCCCGTCGTCGGTGTCTGACCTGACGATGGCCAGGCGGTCGAACGTGAGGGGATGAAGGCGCACGTGCGGCCACGCTGGCCGCTGCTCCGCGGGCGCGAGGCCGATGGCGCCGCCCTGTTCGGGGTCCACGGCCAGCAGGAGCAGCAGCTCGCCGAGCTCGTCCGCGTGGAGCCCCCGCAGCAGGCTCACCGCGCCCAGGTGGTGTGCGTGCAGGCATTCGGCCAGGCGGCACAGCACGGGGTTGGCCGGGTCGCTGGCCACGCCTTCGATGATCAGCTGCCGCCGCGCTACCCCGATCGCCAGTTGCTCGCGTTCGGCGAACAGCGGCGCCGTGCGCTGCAGGACACCCGTCGCGACCGAGGCGAGCGCGGGATGGCCCCTGGGGTACATGGCGTGCTTGTGCACCGCCACCGAGAGATCCAGCAGCAGGTTGCTGAGCGCTCTCGAAGGGTCCCGACCCTCGTCCTCATGGTGGGGGGTGTCCGCCACGTTCCCGGGAGGGTAGCGTAAGAGCACGGGCCAGGCAACGGGCCGGTTGAGTGCGGTGGCCGTGGGGGCGGTGCGGCCGTTGCGGTGGCGGTAAGGCTCGCGCCGGACAAAACACTGCCGGGTCGCGTCCGCGGGCTGCTAGAATCTGGGACCGCCGTGCCCGGAGCGCGGCCATTCACACAGGGTTCGGGAGGCAACTCATGAGACGAGGAATGACCATCGGCCTGATCTCCGCCATTGGCGGGTTCTCGATAGCCGTTGCCGCCTCCCAGGCGCCGCCCGCGTCGCCGTCGGCGGCCGCGCTGGCCGCGACGAAGATCGAGAAGGTCAAGGACAACCTCTACATCATCACCGGCGCAACCCCGTTGCCGCGCGAGACCTTTGCCGGCGGCCACACGGGCGTGTTCGTCACCGACACGGGCGTGGTCGTCGTGGACACCAAGCTGGCGGGGTGGGGCCAGGCGCTTCTGGACCGCATCAAGACCGTGACCGACAAGCCCGTCACCACCATCATCAACACGCACACGCACGGCGACCACACCGGCAGCAACGAGTTCTTCGGCGCCTCTGTCGACAGCGTGGTGCACGAGAACACCAAGGCGAACATGGCGCGCATGGACGCCTTCAAGGGGGACAAGGCGCAGTTCCTGCCGAAGCGCACCTACAAGGACAAGCTGACGCTCGGGTCGGGCAAGGATCAGATCGACCTCTATTACTTCGGCCCCGGCCACACGAACGGCGACACGTTCGTCGTCTATACCGCGCTCAGGACCATGCAGGCGGGGGACATGTTCCCGTGGAAGGACGCGCCGTTCATCGACAGGGGCAACGGCGGCAGCGGCCGCGAGTGGCCGCAGTCGCTGAAGAAGGTCCTCGACACCGTGAAGAACGTGGACACGGTCATCGGCGGGCACCAGCCGGTGGCCGCATGGAAGGATCTGGCGTTGTTCCAGCAATTCACGGCCGAACTGTTCACCCAGACGGCGGCGGCTCACAAGGCGGGGAAGACGGTGGACCAGGCCGCGGCCGAGACCGCGTGGATGAGCAAGTACCAGGGCTACGAGGCCACGCGCCTGAAGGCGGCGGTGCAGGCCATCTACGACGAGCTGAGCGGGAAGTAGACCGACGGCGCCGCGCGAGGTTCTCGACCCGGCGATAGTCAGACCGAGTCGGTCTGTGGCGGCGTGCGCGGTACCCTCGCCAGACGCACTCACTTGGGCTGGCGCGCGTCCACCTTCGCCGGCCGCCGGTCTTTCTCAGTTCACCTTCGAAAGAGCCGACTCCCGGCGGGACCGGACGTAGATGAGCAGATCCGTGAATTCCTGGCGGCGCCGAGCGGGCTCCAGCAGGGGGTCGCGTTCGAACCACGGAAGGCACGGGAATCCGGTGTCGGCGGCGGTCCTCAGCCATCGAACCGCTTCGTCGATGTTGCCGAGCTGCATGTACGCCGCGCCGAGGCTGTACGCGACGTGATGGTCGCGGTACTCGCGAGCCAGGACGCGGTCCACGTGCGCCCGGGCGGCGTCGGTGTCTCCCTGGGCGGCCAGGATGCCAGCCAGCGCGGCGCCCGAGCGCGACGCCGTGGATGGCGAAGTGTGCGTCGCGAGTGCCTCGAGCATCTTCCGCCCACGCTCCACGCTCCCCGAGTAGTAGTCCGCCAGCGCGAGGTAGGTGTCGCCGATCGCCTGGCTGCTCAGGCGGCTCACCTCCGCGAGGTGCACCCGGGCGGGAACGAAGTTTCCGCTGAACAACGCGACCAGCGCCTCGATGCGCAGAGGTTCCACAACGTCGGCCCCGTGAAGGCTTCGGCCCTTCCTCATCTCGATGAGGGCCTCTTCCATGTAGCCGAGGTGATAGTAGGCGGCGGCCATGAAGAAGCGCGCTTGGTCGAGGTTCGGGTTCAACACCAGTGCACGCCGGCTGGCCTCCATGGTGGCGTTCCAGTCGAACTCACGTTTGCGCGCGACCGCGGCCCGGGCGAGGTGCGCCTCCGCGAGGTCGGGATCGAGATCGAGGGCTGCGCGCGCCTCCGACTCGGTACGTGCTCCCCATCGCTCGACAGCAGAAGGGCATGCTCCGCGCTCGGGATCTCCTGTCACACAAGGCGCAACTCGCCGAAGCCGGGAATCTCGTCGCGAAGGATCTCGCTCAGTCCATCGTGGACTGTGAGGGGGGCGGCAGCGCACCGACCGCACAGCCCGGTGAGGCGAACGCTGGCCACGCCCGCGCGGACGTCCACCAGCTCGATGTCGACGCCGTCGGCCTGGAGGATAGGGCGAAAGCGGTTGAGAACCGCCTGAATGCGTGCGTGTTTGATCATGGTCTGTCTCCGTCGGTCGCCGAAGTGTGGATTCGACGGCACGCGGAAGGCTGTTCACTTTTGAACAAGGTGGTCGGTCGAGCCGGGAGGGGCTCCATTCCCCTCACGTCCTAAGGGGAACAATCCCCCGCGCGGTGTCGTCCAAACCGCAACGTGAGCCACACCACATTGAGCCTGCTGCAGGGCACCGTGGATCTCCTCATCCTCCGGGCCCTCCAGCAGGGTCCCGCCCACGGCTATGCCGTATCCCGATGGGTCCGCGGGCGCACCGACGGCGTGCTGTCCATGGAGGACGCCGCCCTCTATCAGGCGCTGCACCGTCTCGAGGCGCGGGGCTGGATCGCCTCGGAGTGGGGACTCTCGGAGAACAACCGGCGCGCCAAGTTCTACGCGCTCACGCCGGTGGGCCGCCGGCAGCTGCGCACCGAGGTGTCGGCGTGGCGTCAATACGCGGAAGCGGTCTTCAAGGTCATCGAGACCGCCTGAGGTGAGCCCGTGCATCGTTCCCGCATCAAGCGCGTCTTCCGCTTCCCGTTCCGCACGCGCGACCAGGTGAGGTCGGACGTCCACGAGGAGTTCCAGTTTCATCTCGACATGCGGACCGCGGAGCTCGTGGAGAGAGGCATGACCGAAGCCGCCGCGCGCGCTCAGGCCGCGCGCGAGTTCGGCGACCGGACCGCGGGCGCCCTGGTGTGTGTCCGCGTAGATGCCGCGATCGAGCGGCGTTACCGCCTGGCGGTGTGGGCCGAGGACCTCAGGCGCGATCTCGCCTTCGGGTGGAGGCTGCTCTGGCGCAGCCCTGGCCTCTCGCTCGTCGCCATCCTCACGCTCGCGTTAGGTATTGGCGCCAACACCGCCATCTTCTCGATGTTCGAGCAGACGCTGATGCGTCCCCTGCCCGTACCCGACGCCCGCGCGCTGGTCAACCTGGGCGCGCCAGGCCCCAAGCCCGGCGGCGACAACTGCAACCGGGCCGGGGGCTGCGCCGAGGTGTTCAGCTACCCGATGTACCGGGACCTCGAGCGCCTCACCGCCGACACCGTAACCATGGCGGCGCACCGTGCCGTGGACGTGACGATCGTCTCGCCAGGCCGCCCGGCCGGCGCCTGGGCCACGGCGATGTTCGTGTCGGGCAGCTATTTCCCCGTGCTTCGGCTCGTTCCCGCGATCGGCCGGCTCATCGTTCCTGCAGACGATGATGTCGTCGCCGGGACGGAAGTCGCGATCCTCAGCGACGACTACTGGCGCAACGAGCTGGGCGCGGACCCAGGCGTCCTCGGCCAGTCGTTGCTCGTGAATGACCATGCGGTGACGATTGTCGGCGTGGCGCCGCGCGGCTTCGCCGGCACGACCCTCGGCATCCGCCCATCCGTCTTCCTGCCCATCACCCTCCGCGACCGCCTCCAGCCGGGGTCCCAGTCGTGGGCGAACTCGCTCGAGAACCGCCGCCGATACTGGGTGTACGCCTTTGCCCGGCTGAAGCCAGGAGTGACAATCGAGCACGCGCGGACGGCGATCAACGTGCCATACACGCGGATCCTCAACGAGGTCGAAGCCCCGCTTCAGCTCGGCGTCAGCGACCTGGTGATGTCGCGCTTCCGCTCGAGGCTCGTGACGGTGGCCGAGGGCGCGCGGGGGCAGAGCGGCATGCACGCCGTGATGTCTGCGCCCCTCACGCTCCTGCTGGCCGTCACGGCCGTCGTGCTGCTGATTGCCTGCGCCAACATCGCGAACCTGCTGCTGGTGCGGTCCGCGGGGCGCGCGGGCGAAATGGCCGTGCGCCTTTCGATCGGCGGCAGCCGCTGGCAGCTCGTTCGCCAGCTGCTGACCGAATCGAGCGTGCTGGCCGTGCTGGGCGGATTGGGCGGGCTGCTGGTGGCCCGGTGGACATTGGCGACCGTGGCACTCTTCATGCCGACGCAGGCGTCCGAAACCGTGGTGGCCTTCGCGCTCGACTGGCGGGCGTTGCTGTTCTCCGGGGGCCTGGCGCTGGCGGCCGCGCTCCTGTTCGGGCTGGCGCCGGCGCTGCACAGCACGCGGCCCGACGTCCTCTCCACGCTCAAGGACCAGTCCGGCCAACCGAGCGGCGCCCGGAAGGCCGCCTGGTTTCGCACGGGCCTCGCGACGGCGCAGATTGCGCTGGCCATGGCCCTGCTGGTGTCGGCCGGCCTCTTCGTCCGCAGCCTCGCGAACGTGAGCCGCGTGGACCTCGGTTTGAGTACCGAGCAAGTCGTCAGTTTTGCCGTGGCGCCGGGGATGAAAGGCTATTCGCCCGAGCGCACGCGGGCCTTCCTCGAGCAGCTCGAGGACCGGCTGGGCGCGCTGCCGGGGGTTACCTCCGCGTCGGCGTCGCTCGTGCGTGTGCTTTCGGGCCAGACCACCGGCGGTGACGTGGCGGTGCAGGGATTTGGCGGCGGCCCCGACGCGGACGTCAACGTGCGCTTCCACCAGATTGGCCCGGCATTCTTCAGGACGATGGGCATGACGATGCTGGTGGGGCGCGACTTCACGGCGGCCGACAACGCCACGGCGGCGAAGGTTGCCATCGTGAACGAAGCCTTCGTGCGGAAGTTCAACCTGGGATCGTCAGCGGTCGGCGTGCACATCGGCGACGGGAGAAGCGGCCCCACGGACACCGAGATCGTCGGCGTCGTGCGCGATGCGAAGTACAACGACGTCAAGGGCGAGGTGCCCGCGCTGGTCTATCGGCCCTATCGTCAGAACGCGGCGCTGTTCGCCGCGTACTTCTACGTGCGCAGCGCCCAGCCCCCCGAGGCGCTGCTCGCGGCGCTTCCGCGCGTGGTGGCCGAGCAGGATCCGGCTGTCCCGGTGCGCGACTTGATGACCATGCCGGAACAGGTCCGCGACAACGTGTTCCTGGATCGGATGATCAGCCTCCTCTCCGCCTCGTTCGCGGTGCTCGCCACGCTCATGGCGGCGCTTGGCCTTTACGGCGTGCTGGCGTACACCACGGCACAACGCACGCGCGAGTTCGGCCTTCGGATGGCGCTTGGCGCCGCCCCCGGGCAGGTCCGGGCCTTGATCCTGTGGCAGGTCGCGCGCATGACGATGGTCGGCGGTGTCCTCGGCCTGGCGGCGGCAATGGCGCTCGGCACGGCCGTGCGGTCCTTGCTCTTCGGCCTCGACGGCTACGATCCCGTCGTCGTCGGACTCTCCGTGGTCCTGCTTGCCGCCGTGGCCGTTGGCGCGGGCCTGCTGCCGGCCATGCGGGCGGCCCGCACCGATCCCATGCAGGCCCTTCGCTCGCAGTAGGCGGGAGGCGTTATCCTGATGCCTTCCCATGCCGCGATCGAACACCAGTGCCACGACGAGGGCCGCCACTCTTCCCGGGGACCGCTCCACGCTCGCGCTGCTGGGCACCGGCCAGATGGTCCACAGCGTCGAATCGCGACTGTCGTATCGCATCGGGCGGATGCTCGGGCAGGGCGGCTTCGGCCAGGTGTTCCTCGCCACCCGCGTGGGGCCGTCGACGACCGTGCCCGACACCGTGTGCGTGAAGGTGAGCACGCGCCTCGATGGCTGGCTGCGTGAAGCGTACTTCGGCCAGCTCCTGCAGGATCACGCGCGCGCCGTTCGCGTGTTCGACCCGTTCCCGGTGATGGATGGCGCCGGCCGCGCCCTGTACTGCCTGGCCATGGAATACGCCCCCCACGGCGATCTGAGCGCCTATCTCGCGCGACACCGGAAACCGTGGCGCGAGGCCACGGTACGGAAGGAGATCGCCGGCATCCTGCACGTGCTCGGCAAGCTGCATCGTGGCCAGCTGCTGCACCGCGATCTCACCCCCTTGAACGTCTTCGTCTGCGAGGGCTATCGCCTCAAGCTCGGCGACTTCGGCATCGTCCGGCAGCAGAGCGATCAGCGTGGCATCACCGCGCGGACGCTCAATCCGTTGATGGCGCCGAGCGACATCTTCGACGGCGCGGTGCCGAAATGGCAGGCGAGGGACGATGTCTACCAGGTGGGCCAGCTCCTGGGGATGCTCGTGAAGGGCGACGCCACCCGTCGCGTGCGCACGCCCGAGGTGCGCACGCTCGACTGCAGCGACCAGCTGAAGGAGATCGTGTACCGGTGCATCGGTGAGCGCCGCAAGCGCTACGAGAGCGCGGACGAGTTGATCCACGCACTCGAGCAGGCGCCCGTCCGGATGCGGGTGGGCGCGGTGAAGTCGCTGAAGGGCGTGCACCTGGCCTTCACCGGCATCCTCAGCGTGCCCAGGGCGGACGCCGCAAAGGCCGCGCGGCGGGCCGGCGCCATCGTCCACACCGGCACGTCGGCCCAGACGACGGTCCTGGTGCGAGGCCGGCCGAACCCGCGGCAGGCCGCGGGGAGGGACGGCGGCCTCAAGCTGATGGAGATCAAGCGCCTGCGCGAGAAGGGCGTGCGCATCACGCTGCTCAGCGAGGCGCAGTTCTGGCGCCTGGCCGGCAAGCGTGTGACGAAGAAGCGCTGACGCGCGAGCCGACAGGCGCGGCCTCCGGAAGAGGCCTGCTGGAACCAAGTCTCGTTGCCACGTCGCCCGGCGTCGCGCCTCGCCGGGCCATCGACCCGTGCCGCGCTTGAAGGCCCGGGCGAGGGCGGCTCCGACTCGTACCAAGCTGATCGGCGAGTGCCGCGACGGTGATCCGGCCGTCCCCCAAGGCGGCGCACGCCACGTTCATCCGCCACCGCGCCACCCACCGCATGGCGGGCTCGCCGACGAGCGCCGTGAAGCGGGCGGAGAAGGCCGAGCGCGACAGGTTCGCTTCGCGCGCCATCGAGGCCACGGTCCACGGATGGCCGGGGGCTCGCGATGCACAGTCCGGATCACCCGGCCGATCTGTGGGTCGCGTAGCGCGCCGAGCCATCCCGCCTGCGCGCCCGGGTCGCGTGCCATCCAGCATCGCACCACCTGGATCACCAGGATGTCGGCCAGACGCGTGATGACGGTCTCGCCACCCGCTCGCAGCTCTCACGCCTCGGCGGCCATGAAGCGCAGCGTGGTCTGCACCGATTCCATCTCCGGATCGCGCCAGGCATCGACCGTGATCACCGGAGAAAGGAGCCGCACCAAGGTCGGCCGCGGCCGGGTGATCGAAGCGGACCGCGCCGCAGGTGAGCGTCGCGGGTTTGACCGCCGGCCCCCGTGCCTCAGGATCTCGCAGCGCTCGCTCACGCGCTCGGTCGGCGCATCGAACAGGCCGATGGGCGCCGGCCTCGCTGGCCAGGCGGACCGCGGCCGTGCGGCACCAGCGCGAAGCTTCCCGTCTGCAGCCGGCACGGGTCCACCCCCGCAACCTCCAGCCAGCACTCGCCGGCCGTGACGACGTGGAACATGAGGCAGTCGGTGAACGGGCAAGTCGAGGCCCCACGGGGCAGTGAACTCCGAGCGGCAGTACAGCGTGCCGCTCATGCGAAGGACGCCAAGTTCCTGGCCGACGCCGTCGAGGGGGTAGCCTACGATCGCCGGGTGGTGGCGTTGTCCTGATCGGCTGGCACACGCGCGGCAGCGTCGCTTCGACGCGACCCATGGTGGCTCGCGTACACGAAGGTGAACTCGGCACCGAACAGCACGAGCTGCGACGAGTAATACACCCAGGCCAGGAGTGCGAGAAGGGATCCGGCTGCGCTGTACGCGGAATCGCCGCCCTCTCGGCCGAGGTACCAGCCGAGCGCCAACCGGCCCACGGTGAAGAGCACGGCCGTGAACACCGCGCCCACCCAGACGTCGTTCCAGCGCACATCGGCGTCGGGCACGGCCTTGAAGATGACGGCGAAGATAGCGGTGGCCAGCGCGAGCCCCACCAGGCCGTCGATGACGATCCACAGTCCGTCGGGGCCCGCCAGCCAGGATCGGAGCCCAGCCGTCATCGCGCCGATGGTGGCCGAGACGATCAGCGAGACGAGCAGCAGGAAGCCGGTGGCGAGCACCAGCGCGAAGTTGCCCAGGTATTGACTCGCCATCTCGGACCATGACAGCCTGCCGGTCTCCACGTTCCACACGGTGTTGAGCGCCGACTTCAGCTGCGCGAGCACGCCCACCGCGCCGACGAGCAGCGTCGCGAATCCCAGGATCGTGCTGACGAAGCCGCGCCGCTGTGCCTCGTCGCCGTCGCCCATCATCCGTTCAACGGTCCCCGCACTGCGCTCGCCCACGAGCGCCGTGGCCTGCGACAAGATCTGCGCGCGCGCATTGTCTTCACCGAGCACCAGGCCCGCGATGCCGATGGCAATCAGCAGCAGCGGCGCGATGGAGAAGACCGTGTAGTACGCCAGGGCCGCCGCAGTCTGGGGAATGCGGTCGGCGGTCCAGTGTCCGTATGCTTCAGACAGTAGACGCGCGACATGCATGACCGCTTGGAGACTGCAAGGGCTCTGCCACAGCCCATCGTGGCACGCACGCGCCATGAAATGAGCAGCCGGATACCACATCCACCTGGTACGAGTTCTGAACTACAGGCCACCGACACTACTGGAGGTGGCCATGCGATTCATTCTTCTTACTGCGGCGATGTTCGCCGCCGGATGTTCCGGTTCTCCCACGTCACCCACGCCGGTGGCGGAGGCGCGCGTCTCGGAGTCTCGCGCCTCACAATCTCCTGTTGGCGGAGCGCCTGATGACGGCGCGCCCGGTGGCGAGGCGCCGTCCGAGGGGACGCCGAGCCGTCCCGCGATTCGTTGGGACGTGATCGCTCCAGGCTGTTCGCCGCCGCCGGCGCCGTCGCCGCTTCCCGATCCCAACGCCGCGACTTTTGCGCCGGCGAGGAACGGTATGACATCGGCGACCTGGCCGTGGACGTCCGCGGGTCGCTCGGTGTTGCTCATCGCGTACTTCATCGAAGACGACGGGATGCTCAAGTTGTGCTCGTGGGATACCTCGGACCTCTGAGCCAGCACCGACGGCCGCTCGCGCCTGCCGCGGGCGGCCGTTACGGCACGGTTGATGCGTAGTGGCTGGCGGAGCGTACCGATGAAGAAGACGAGGAAGACGACGACCCAGACTGGGCACGCGCGGGCCCAAGATCGCGAGCCTGCCAAGCGCGACCGCAAGGGCGCGGAGGTGCGCCGCAGCCGGGCGACGGTCAGTGGGGCGGCCGCCTCGGCGCCCCCTGGAGGCAGCGGTGACGACCTCGCCACGAAGGTAGCCGCCGCTGGCGAGCTGGCGGCGGGCATGCCGTTCAACCCAATCAAGGCCAATGAATATGGTGCGGATGCGGCCCATCCGCCTGAAGGCCCGTGTATCGAGCCGAGCGACGCCCTGGCTGGCGCCAGCACCGTCACCGAGGCGAACCGGTCCGACAAGGTGGGAAGCAGCGCGCCGGCGGGAGAGAACAGCACCATCGGCTCGCTCGACCGCGTGCGCGCGGACGCATCGGGTCGCCGCCTCACGACCAACCAGGGCGTGCTCGTGGCCGACAACCAGAGCTCTCTCAAGGCTGGCCTGCGGGGTCCCACGCTCCTCGAGGACTTCATCCTCCGCGAGAAGATCACGCACTTCGACCACGAAAGGATCCCGGAGCGTATCGTGCACGCCCGCGGATCGGCCGCGCACGGGTTCTTCGAGTGCCTGGCGCCGCTCGATCGCTACACGCGGGCATCGGTGTTCGGCGAGGCTGGCAAGCAGACGCCAGTCTTCGTCCGGTTCTCCACGGTGCTGGGCGAGCGCGGCTCCACTGACACCGCGCGCGACGTGCGGGGGTTCGCGGTCAAGTTCTACACGGACGAGGGCAACTGGGACCTGGTGGGCAATAACATCCCCATCTTCTTCATCCAGGACGCGATGAAGTTCCCCGACCTGGTGCACGCCGCCAAGCCCGAGCCGCACTTCGCGATGCCGCAGGCGGCGTCGGCTCACGATACCTTCTGGGACTTCGTGTCGCTGATGCCCGAGAGCACCGCGATGCTGATGTGGGCGATGTCCGACCGGGCCATCCCGCGCAGCTATCGCACGATGCAGGGCTTCGGCGTGCACACCTACCGTCTGGTGGACGAACACGGCGAGTCGCACTTCGTCAAGTTCCACTGGACGCCGAAAGCCGGCACCCACTCGTTGGTGTGGGATGAAGCGGTGAAGATATCGGGTGCCGACCCGGATTTCCACCGGCGCGATCTGTGGGAGGCCATCGAGGCCGGCGCCTATCCCGAGTGGGAGTTGGGTGTCCAGATCTTCACGGAAGAGCAGGCCGAAGGCTTCACGTTCGACGTGCTCGACGCGACGAAGCTGGTGCCGGAAGAGCTCGTGCCGATCACGCCGGTTGGCCGGCTCGTGCTCAACCGCAACCCCGACAACTTCTTTGCCGAGACCGAGCAGGTGGCGTTCTGCGTCGCCAACATCGTGCCCGGCATCGATTTCACGAACGACCCGCTCCTCGCAGGGCGCATCCACTCGTACGCGGACACGCAGATCTCGCGACTCGGAGGGCCGAACTTCCACGAGATTCCCGTCAACGCGCCGATCGCGCCCGTGCACAACCACCAGCGTGACGGCATGCACCGGCAGACGATTCACCGCGGTCGGGTGTCGTACGAGCCGAACTCGCTCGGTGGCGGGTGCCCGTTCCAGGCGGGCGCCGCCGGCTTCGTGTCGCTGCGGGAGCCCCTCGAAGCGATGGAGCACAAGGTGCGCGGCAAAGCCGAACGCTTTGCCGACCACTACACGCAGGCCACGCTCTTCTGGCAGAGCCAGACACCTGTCGAGCAGGCGCACATCGTCAACGCGTTCCGCTTCGAGTTGTCGCGCGTGCAGACCCCGGCCATTCGCGAGCGCATGGTGGCCTCGCTCAGGAACGTGGCCGAGGAGCTGGCCCAGGCCGTCGCGCGCGGTCTCGGCATTGACGAGTTGCCCGAGCCCATGCCGAAGGTCCAGGCTGCACCCATCGAGCCCGAGGTTGCGGTGTCGCCCGCCTTGTCGCTGTTCGCCCGGAGGGGCGATGGGTCGGTGAAGGCGCGGCGCGTGGCCATCCTGGTGGCCGACGGCGTGGAAGCCGACCGGCTGATGGCGCTCGCCGACGAGTTGCAGGGGGTGGGAGCGGTGCCCCGCTTCCTCGGTATCAACCTCTCGGCTGTCACGACTGCGGGTGGGAAGCGATTGCCGGTGGACAGCAGCGTCGAGGCCACGCCCTCCGTGCTCTTCGACGCGGTGGTGCTGCCCGATGGCCGGGCCGCCACCGACCGCCTAGCCACCGACGGGCGCGTGCTCGAGTTCATCAGGGACCAGTACCGGCACTGCAAGCCAATGCTCGTGTTCGGCTCGGGAGAGCAGCTCATGAGCACGGCCGACGTGCCGGTCACACTGTCATCGGGGACCCCGGACCCCGGCATCGTCGTCGCAGCGGCGGGGGAGGCGGCGGCCGACGACTTCCTGCGGCTGCTGGCGGCTCATCGGCAGTTCGAGCGTGAAACCGACCCGCCTCTGGTGTGACACCAGGATGGACAGGGTCAGGCGACGTCTACGGATGGGTAACGCGATGCCACAACGCGGCAGGACATTGCCCGCCCTCGTGCTCTGTATCGGTGCTCCCGCGCGTTACCTGCTGGCACGTTCCATGCGAAATGCCTATACCAGGAGCGTTCAATGCCTGTGGATCTAGCGAGAGTTGAATGGGCCCTGGTGGCGATGGCGGTGGCGGCCAGCCTTCAGACGATGCTGCTGATCGGGATGGTCGTCGGGGCCTACATCGCGTGGCAACGCACGCGGCAACTGGCCGACGAGCAGCTCGCGGTACTGCACAACCGGATCGACGAGGTGGCGCGCGACGTCAAGACGGCCGCGCGCGCCGTCGACCGCGTGGCCGAGCGCACCGGCAACCTCGTGCTCGACACGGGCAACGCCGTGCGCACGGTGGCCACCGCCGTGGCACGGCCGCAGACCGTGCTCCTGGCCGGCGCCGCCAAGCTGGCGGGACGCGCCCTCGCACACTGGAAGCGCCGCGACCCGCGGCCCACCAACCCTATGAAGACTGCATCACTGGAGGATCGTCATGTTTCATCACGATAAGAGCACATCGTCTGGTTTCGCCACGGGCCTGCTGGCCGGGGCCGTCGTCGGCGCGGGGCTGGCACTGCTCTACGCGCCGAAGGCGGGCGCGGAGTTGAGAGGGGAGCTCGGCGAGTCGGTGGGCGCGCTGCGCGACCAGGTGACGGACCGGTACCGTGACCTGGCCGACCGCGTGGCCAGCCGACTCGAGACCCTGCTCGCGCGCGTCGAACGCGCGGCAGACAACCTCGAGGCCGAGGCGCGGGACCTGGTCGACGCGGGCGCGGAGGCCATCCCTTCCGCTCGCCGCACCAACGGCTGAACGGTTGTAGAGAAATCGACACCAACACGAGGACCCCATGCTGACCACGATTCTCGTCCTGCTCGTCGTCCTGTGGCTGCTTGGAATGGTGAGATCCTACACGCTCGGTGGGTTCATCCCACATCCTGCTCGCCCTCCCGATCGCCGTGGTTCTGATCCGCGTGCTCCAGGGCCGCACCCCCGTATGAGCCACGCATGAGCCAACGGCGGCGGGGTGTCCATGCGACCGGCGCGGTGACGGACGCTACGCAGCCTTCGCCAGTTCCGCGGGTTCCAGCGCGAGCGCCAGGACCTGATCGACGGAGCCGACGACGTGGAAGCGCATGTGGTCGCGCACCTCTGCCGGCACGTCGTCCAGATCGGGCTCGTTGCGCTCGGGGATGATCACCTCGGTGAGGCCCGCCGCGTGTGCGGCCAGCACCTTCTGCTTCACGCCGCCGATCGGAAGCACCCGGCCCTGCAGCGTGACTTCGCCGGTCATGCCGATGGAGTTCTTGACAGGCCGCCGCGTCAGCAGCGACGCAATCGCGGTGACCATCGTGACACCGGCGCTCGGCCCATCCTTCGGGATCGCGCCTGCCGGCACGTGCACGTGCAGCTCGCGCCCATCGAGGGCCCGCTCGTCGATGCCCAGCGCCGGGGCGTGGCTCTTCACGTACGTGAGCGCGATCCGCGCCGATTCCTTCATCACGTCGCCGAGCTGGCCCGTCAGCACGAGCCCGCCCTGACCGGGCATCGAGGCTGCCTCGACGAACAGCACGTCACCGCCCACGCCGGTCACCGCGAGACCGGTGGCCACGCCGGGCACTGACGTGCGAACCGCCGCCTCGTGGAAGAACTTCGTGCGGCCCAGCGCGTCGCGCACCGCAGCCGTGTCGATCGCCACCGGCGCGCCGTGGCTTGCCGAGGCAATCTGGGTGGCGGTCTTCCTGAGCAGCGTCCCGAGCTCGCGCTCGAGCTGCCGGACGCCGGCTTCCCGCGTGTAATCGGTGACGATGAGACGCAGCACGGCCTCGTCTATCGTCACTTCGTCGGCGCGGAGGCCGTTGCGCTCGAGCTGGCGCGGCCACAGGTGCCCGCGGGCAATGGCCACCTTTTCCTCGGTGGTGTAGCCGTCGAAGCGGATCACTTCCATCCGGTCGAAGAGCGCCGGGGGAATGGTGTCGGCCACGTTGGCGGTGGCGATGAACAGCACCTGCGACAGGTCGAGCTCGACGTCGAGGTAATGATCCCGGAATGCGTGGTTCTGCGCGGGGTCGAGCACCTCGAGCAGCGCCGCGGACGGATCGCCGCGCCAGTCGGCGCCGATCTTGTCCACTTCATCCAGCATGATCACGGGGTTCATGGTGCCGGCGTCGCGAAGCGCGCGCACCAGCCGCCCCGGCATCGCGCCGATGTACGTCCGGCGATGCCCGCGGATCTCCGCCTCGTCTCGAACGCCACCGAGCGCCATCCGGACGAACTGCCGCCCCGTGGCGCGGGCAATCGACTCGCCAATCGAGGTCTTGCCCGTTCCAGGCGGCCCGATCAGGGTGAGGATGACGCCGGAGCGGCGGGTGTCGGTCATGCCCCGCTCGCTCCGCAGCTTGCGGACCGCCAGGTACTCGGTGATGCGACGCTTCACGTCGTCCAGGCCCTCGTGGTCGGCGTCCAGCACCTCGCGAGCATGCACCGGGTCCAGCCGCTCGTCCGAGCGCTTTGCCCACGGCACGGCCAGCAGCCAGTCGAGATAGGTCCGGATGGTGGCCGCCTCGGCGTTCGAGTCGCCCATCTGCGAGAGGCGCGCCAGCTCGCGCTCGGCGTGCTGCCGCACGGACTCCGGCATGCCGGCGTTCTCGATCTTCTGGCGGTATTCGTCCGCAACCGGGCCCTCGGTCTCGCCCAGCTCCTTGCGAATCGCGTCCATCTGCCGGCGCAGGAAGTACTCGCGCTGCTGCTTCTGCGCGCCGTCCTCGACGTCGTCGCGGATGCGCTTGCGCACCTGGAGCTCCGCCAGGCGCTCGCGTTGGAACTGGAGCGCCAGGCTCAATCGCTCGACCACGTCGAAGGTCTCGAGCAGCTGCAGTTTCTGGGCGTAGTTGAGATCCGGGCTGTAGCCGGCCGTGTCGGCCAGCGGCCCCGGCTCGGTGATCGAGCGAACGAACGCCCGGATGCGCCCATCGTCGCCCCTCAGCTCGAGCATCTCGTCGACCACAGCGCGGTATTCCCGTTCGAGCTCGCGGGTGAGCATCCCTGCCGGGACGGTGTCGGGCCGCGCCTCGACGTCGGCGCGGAGCACTCCGTCCGCGTCCGCCGCGGCGGCGCCGGGGATGGCCCGGTGCAGCGGCATCAGCGTCACGGCGATCCCGCGTCCGGCGAGTCGAACCCGGTCGGACACGTCGGCCACGACGCCGGCCTTCGCGTAGGTGCCGTCCTGCCGCGGCACGAGCAGCACCTGGGTGTCGGTGCCTACGTCCACCGGCAGCGTCACCGGCATGCCGGGGAAGGCCACCTGGTCGTCCAGCGGGATGATGCGCAACCTGTTCATGGTCGAATCATCATCGGGCGTTTAGTTGAGAATGTCAACTATTGTGTTCATGAAGTATAATCACCGCCGTGACGCGAGCGGAACAGGATGCCCGCAGGGCCTGGCAGCTTCTGATGAGGGTCTTCTTCGCCCAGCGGGGACACCTGCCGTCGCGGGGCGACGCGTTCGGGCTGTCTCCCGTCCAGTGCCACGTGCTCCACCTGATCGAGCCCGGCCAGCCGCTGCCGATGAGCCGGCTCGCCTCGGCGCTGTCGTGCGACGCGTCGAACGTCACCGGCCTCGTGGATCGCCTGGAAGCGCGCGGCCTCGTCGCGCGGCGTCCATCCCCCGACGACCGCCGCGTGAAGGTGCTGGATCTCACGTCCACCGGCTCGCGCCTTCGCGCGCAGCTGCTGCGGCGGATGACGGGGCAGCCGCTGCCGTTGTCCCGGTTGTCGGCACAGGAGCAGCGCGCCTTGATCAGGCTCCTCGAGCGGCTCGTGGACGACGAGACCGCGTGACCGCCCCGGGCCGGTCTCGTCGTAAGATGCGCGCATGGTCTTCCCGATCAGCGACGACAACAGCGGGCGGATCCGCACGCCCTACGTCACCTACACCCTCATCGCGCTGAACGTCCTCGTGTTCGTGCTGCTGCAGGGCATGGGCACCAACGACCGGTTCACCTATGCCTTCTCCATGGTCCCGCAGGAGATTCGCACGGGCGAGGACATCGCACGCGACGTGCCGGTGGAACTGGGCGACCAGCGGGGCACGATTCCCCTCCAGCCCACGCCCGGCAGCGTGTACCTCACCCTGCTGATCTCGATGTTCATGCACGGCGGCCTGATGCACCTGCTGGGCAACATGCTGTTCCTGTGGATCTTCGGCGACAACGTGGAGGACGACCTCTCACACGTCCGCTTCACGGCCTTCTACCTCGTCACGGGCGTCGCGGCCTCGCTGGCGCACGTCTGGTTCACGTTCGCGCTGGGCGACAACCCGTTCATCCCCAGCCTGGGCGCCTCGGGCGCCATCTCGGGCGTGATGGGCGGCTACCTCGTTCTCCACCCGCACCGGCGCGTGCGCGTCATCATGCTGCGGATGCTCACCGAGGTGCCCGGTTACGTCGCGGTGGGCCTCTGGTTCGTGCTCCAGCTGGTCAGCGCGTTCGGCGTGATTGGCCTGGGCCCGCAGGCGGGCGGGGGCGTGGCGTTCATGGCGCACATCGGCGGGTTCATCGCCGGCGTCGTGCTCGTCAAGCTGTTCGCGATGGGGCGCCAGCCGGCGGCACGCCGCCCGGCCGCGTGGTGATTGATGCACGCATGCGCGCATGCATGAGGCCGTCAGGGCCGTGCTTCGGACGTGACCTCGAGCAACACCGACGCCGCGTCTGAGTAGACCACGGCTCCGAGTAGTGACAGCTCAGGCACGACAGCCAGGTACGGCTCGGTGACCAGGATCTTCGACACGTGGTCGCGGTCGACAATCCTGGCACGATCGGCTGGCGAAGTCCCAACCGTCAGGAAGCGCTCGACGTCTTCCGCTCATTTCGCATAGTCGGGCACGCGATACGCAAATGGTGACACGACGACCCTGGCGCCGGTGATCGAAGGCACATCGAAGGCGAGCGCCCCCGGAGCCACCAGCACGATGTCATCTCGCGTGAACTGCGCCTTGGGCACGGGCAACGACGAATAATAGATGTCGTGATACGAGGGGGCGGCCATCAGGGTGCCTCCCCCCGCCAGGGGCCTGCCTTCCTTCGCCTCGGCTCGCATGAGGGGCGTGGTGATCGTCAGCGCGAGTGCAGCGGCGGCCAGCCTGCGCGAAGAACGCCTGGAAGAACGCGAACCGGTTTCCGTACGAATAGTCGAGGACGCGAAACACCTGGAGCGCGGCGAAGGTGACCGGGAACCCGCCTATGAGGAAGCCGTGCCGGCGGTGCCACAGGAACACCATCGCCGCGGGGAACGCGAGCACGTACATCCGTCCCATGTCACGAAACGGATGGTCGCCGAACTCCGACCCTTCGGGGTAGAGCCGCAGCGCGGGCGATGCGGTGATGTCGAAGTAGGGCCAGAGCCAAGTCATGAGTACGCCGCAGGCGGTGGCGCCTCCAACGGCCAGCGCGCTCCTCATGGCGTGTCGCCTCGCGGCGGCGTTCCCGTAACCGGCGAGGTGTGCCAACACTCTGCAGCCGATGATCCCGATCACCCAGCCCGCCGTGAGGCTGTGGCTGAGCAGCAGGAACCAGACCAGCGCTGCCACGACCACCAGGGCTGACGCCGTGCTGCCGCAGATGCCGCCGATGTGGACGAAGATGGGCGCCGACGAAGAGAAACGCAGCGCTGATAAGGATCAGGGGGGCTCGGCTGGAGGACGACACGAACTTGCTCATCAGTTGCGGCTCTAGAAGCTATCTCACGCTGTCGGTGCCGCAGCACCTCGCCTTGCCCGTTCCTCCTCGTCCCGCATCAGGTTGTCGATCCGTTGCCTTAACGGCTCGGGTTCGTCGTACGACCGGGGTACGAGTTTCATGGCACGGAGGTAAGCGCTGAGAGCTTCTTTCGTGCTGCGCTGCAAGGCGAGCGCGTCACCGAGGAGGACATGTGATCGTGCGCGCTCCGGTTCTAATGTGGCCAGTTCCTGCGCGAATCGCAGGGCTTCCGCGCTCCGGCCCGCCGACAGATAGTGACGGGTCGCTCCCGCCAGGCGTTCCGACTCGAGTGATCGCACTTGCTCTGGCCCACTGGCTGGACGACGCACGGTCACGCGCGCAGGAGCAGAGATCGTCCGACCGTGCCATCCCCAACGGAGCCAGAAAGGCGTTTCGAGGACTGCGCGTACGAGGTAATCGCCCGGCGCGACGCTTGTCGTGTCTTCTGGTGAAGCGGAGAACGCGACCGTGTGCACGCTCCGGCCGCCTCCGAGCTGCGCAATCGCACCAGACGGCGTGCTAAGGCTCGACCGGCCCTCCGAGTCGCGTTCGACTTTCAGCGAGCGGGGTTCGCCGACCGGCTGCAGCCGCCACGGAGGCAGCTCGTCCCCGCCGAGGCGCTCCAAGCGGACGAGGCGGTGCCACGCCCTCCAGCGGCTTCCGATCTGCAGCGGAGGATCGTTTGGCCCGTCACTGATCGAGATCTCGAAGAGAAGAGGCGCACCAGGCGCTACCTCCACCCGGGTTGAGTGGTTGACAAGCAGCGTCACGCCGGGCCTGCGTTCCGACGGTCGGACGTTGATGGCGACGAGGTAGACGCCCAGCAGAGCGGCCGAAACGCCGAGTGTCGACAGCCCAATACGGCGAAGAGGCTTCACCGCACTCCCCGCGCGGCGACGTCATTGACGACCAAATAGCTGGAGCACGGCTTGTCGCGGCCTGCGTCCCCTGCATGGTTCCGGTCGCCGGGCAGATCGTTGATGCCCGTTCCATTCACCTTGGTGCAGAAGCGATCGAGTTGGTCCCGCTCAGCATCGATCCGATAGCGCAGGAACCGGCCGCCCCAGGCGTCAACGTAGACGCGGCCCCGCTCGACCATCCCTCCTGCGTAGTTGCTATAACCCATCTCCACGACTTCGTTGCTCCACAAGTACCGCGCGGTCGATTCAGGTGCCTCATAGAAGTCGCCGTCGGCGCCTCCGTATCGCATGGGACACGCATCGTCACCGCTGTTCTGCTGACCTCGCCGAACAATTGTCTGGGTGAGGCAGCCGGCGAACGCCCCGTCTCGATAAACGGCGTTCGAGTCCTCTTCGCGGCACTCCGGACCGGGCTCAACCAGCAACCAATCAGGGGGTGGGATGTCGCCGAGTTCGAACTCGGGAGGGCCGCCCTCTGTCTGGAAAGGCGACAGCCTGGTCGTGACATTGAGACGGCCCGCTCCAATGCGCCAATCGGTGATCGTGTCGGAATGATGGGGAACTCCTACGGCATGGCCGAGCTCGTGACGAAGCACGGCATCAAGTTGTCTAGGATTCGGCCCGCGCCGGCTCAGGTAGGCGGCGATCCGTGGATCCATTCCCTCCGGCGGTGTCACCGGCGCGGGCTTCAAAATCTCGATGACCGTGGTCAGCTTCGGCGGACCCATGAGATCCGCGCGAACGGGACGCGCGATGCCGGCCAATTCCTCCTCGAGCTCCTCGACGGGCTTCACCCACAGGCCGTGCTGTGGCTCGACCTGCGAGATCGTGAGGCCACGCCACGTGCGCAAACCGGCCTCTTGGAGCGTGAAGTTGACGACTCGAGTGTCGTTGTTGACGTAATGGGACTCGCAGATCGTGTGTACCGAGAGCCCGGTCGACCAGGCGAAGTTGTCGAGCATCGCGATGAGCTCTGGATCGAGCGTATGGACGAACAGATTCTTATGGTGGGGCGCAGACCTCATGTGCTCGTCGGACCAGCCTGAAGGGGTCGACGCGGCAGGATCTGTCACGTCGCCGCACGCGGCACCGCGGATGACGAAGCCCCGGTACTCCTCGAACGCGGTCAGCCCATCTCCTGCCATCCCGTTGCCTTTGGGTTCGGCATCGTCATCGGCGCCGGAATCGCGCCCCCGATAAGCGTCCACCGCATCGGCCATCAGGTTGTTGTCATCGTCCACCGGAATCGCGACAGCATCTCGCGTCTCCGCACCAATACGGATCGGGATGGGTAGCCAATCGCCGCATTCTTCTGACCTCACGAACGCGCGGAGTGTGCCGACGGCCCCATAGTCCATCGCGGTGACCGTGACGACGGCTCCGCCCTGCGCGATGCGCGTCTCGACGACGAGCGGCTCGATACGGGACCATTCCTGTGCACCAAAGTGCTCCGCGTCGAACATCATGTCCGGGCCGTCGTTCGCGTATCGGCCACGCAGGTGGCCCAAGTTGTACTTCACGAAGAACACGTCGTCGACATGGGCGTTGGTGGCGTAGCCCGGGAAATGTGACGTTCCCTCCGGGTCGAGCTCGAATCGGAAACGGGCGGTGCCGGACGGTACGCTGGCGGTGAAGGTCAGCGTCCCGCCGGGAGATGGGACGAAGCGGGCGTAGGCGCTGCCTGGAGCCGAATCGACCTGCATGACCGCCTCGACGGCCGGGGCGCGGGTGACGTGGGCCGATCCCTCGTAATAGCTGTCGGCCAAGTCCCGCCGCCACGATTCGTTGTATTGACACCCTTCGAACTCTTCGTCGCCAGGAATTCCCGGAAACCCGACGCGGTCGCCCTTCGAGGTCGTGCGGGTCGTGACGCCGGTGTCCCTGTTGGTGGTATCGATGACGCACGTCGGCGCCAGCTGCGCCTCTTGATCGGGCTTTGGAATCAGGAGCCGATCCGTCGTGAAACTGGAGCCCAGCTCGACCGAGCCAGCGCTCGTGCACGTTGTCAGTCGGTCCTGACGAAAACGGAACATCGTGAACCCGCGCTCGTCCGGTGGCCGTTCCTCGAGCGCAACGGAGTTGAAGGACGCAGATTCCGAGCGGTACGACCATTGCACCGAACGAGATGTCCAGATCGCCAGGCCGTTGGTGTCGTGGCCTTCGGTGAGCCTGTAGGTCACCTGCATCTGCGTCCGGGTGAATCCGAAGTTCTGCTCGTCGAAGAAATGTTCTTCCCACGTTCCCGTCCACACACGCGGGGCAGCATCCGGCGTCTGCGCACGCGGCATGGTCGGGCTCGTGGAAACCGCGAGCAGGACGATTCCCCCAGCCAGGATCGGTCGCATCCTCAACTCTCCTTCCGGAAGCCCACGCGGATCTCTTCGCGGCCGCCCCGCCGACTCGTCACGAACCAGGCGAACAGGCCACCGGTGTCGGCAATCGCGGTCGCACCGGTGATGCGTCCGCTGACATCGCCCAGCCTGCCGCCGTCGCTGTCGATTCTCACGACGCTGGCCGGATCAATGGTCCACTCATTGCCGTTTGCGGACGTCAGGTCCGCCCACCGCTCGTCGAGCCTCGCGAAGGCCGTCGCGTGAAACGCGGTGGCTGTCGCTTCAACCGTCACCCGGACGCGGCCGAGGCCGGTCGGTCCAAGAGGATGACGGCCTTCCTCGTGCCACTGCCGTCCGTCGATCGACGTGAAGTGTCTGAGGAAGGGTGCCCCGTCGTGCTCTGCGTAGTTGTCCCTCTCGAGGCGGTGCAGGCTGTCGACGAACCAGAGATGAAGTGTGCCGGCGCCGTCGAGCACCGACGGCTCGATCGGGTAGGGCAGCTGTTCGCTCGCCTCCACCACCTCGCCGGCCGCTTCCCAGCCCAAGCCGTCGCTCGACGTGGCGAGATGGAGCGTGCTGCCTTTACGCGTGCCGAACGGCTCAGGAGAGAGCGAGTACCACAGGAGGTAATCCCCGCCCCTGCGAACAACCGTCACGGCGTGCAGTTGACGGCGCTCAATGGCGCTGGGCGGCTCGAATACCGGGCGAGCGGTCTTCGTCCAGCGAAGCCCGTCAGGTGACGCGGCATGGCCGATCGCGCAGGCGCGCTCCCGGCCCGTGCCGCGACATCCGCGGAACCACATGCGATAGCGCGTGGTCCCGCCCGCGGATTCCTTCAACACCCACGGCGATGCCACCGTGAAGTCGTCCCAGTCGCCGGGATTTCCCGGTGCGAGCACCGGGCCGTCGGTGAGAAACGCCCAGGTCCCCGGAGCGGTCGCCGTGAGCTGGGTCTTGAAGCGAGCGGCCGCCGGTTCGACGTCAAAGGCGGAGGCGGATGCGACGATGCGCGACGCGCTTGTCGTGGAACGCGGCGCATCTGCGTCGGTTGCGACGGCTGCGAGCGGCGACGACTCGGGCATGCGGAATCGGACGAGGAGAACGACGGCGAGTACGACAGCGGCGGTCGCGGTGCGCACCGCCATTCGGCGGCTGGCCGACAGTGCCTGCCACGATGCCCATCGTGCCGTTCGCGTGGTTCGAAGGTGCTCGCCGACCGCTGCGAAATGCGCGCTTCGCTCGGGCGCCTTGCGCGCCTGGCGGCGAAGCAGCCACACGCGGATGCCGTGTATCCCGTCGGCACCCAGCCGCCAGGCGTATGACGCTGCTTCGAGAGCAAGGGGGCCGAGATACTTGGCGGCCTGCCCGAGACCGCGCCCCGCGGCACGCAACAGGACGACGACCACCGCACGGGTCTGCGATGGCCGCGAGGGCCCGTCCATCAGGCGCCCTTTCGAACCGTTACTTGTACCCGTCGGTTCTTCGCGCGCCCTTCTGGCGAATCGGAGCCATCGGTCATGGTGTTCGGCGCGACTGGCTTCGCCTTGCCCCAGCCTCGCGTGGTAATGCTCGCGCCGTTCACCCTGGCGTTCGCCACGAGCCATTGCTTGACGGATGCTGCGCGCTGTTCGGAGAGCGTCTGGTTGTACGCGTCGGCCCCTCTGCCGTCGGTGTGCCCCTCGATGGTGACCGCCGCGGTGGGATTGGCGGTGAGCACCGTCGCGAGATTCCGGAGACTCGGCTCCGCCTCCGGTTTGATCGTCGCCTTGTCGAAGTCGAACAGCACGTCCGCCGCCAGGTCGATCTTGATCTCCGTCGCCGTGACCTCCGCGCCAAGCTCCTTCAGCGCACCGTCGAGCCCGAGCACCCCGCCGGCGGCCGCGACACCGCCGGCGGCGGCGCCGCCTGTCCCCGCGATCGGCATGCCCTCGACCGGCAGGAATCTCGGCAGCAGCAGGTCAGCTCTCGTCACCGTATCGGGAGGCGCTTGAAACGTGAGGCTGACGAGCGTGGGTCTTCCCCAGTTGAGCGTGAAGCTTCCGCCGCCGGTCTTGACCGTGAGCGGCTGACCCTGGAAAAGCCCCTCGGTGTCTTTCACCATCGCGTACTTGCGCTTGGCGACCGGATCGAAGAGGAAGACGTTCTCATACTCGAAATAGGACCCGCCGAGGCTCGGCGCTGCGCCGGGTTCGGCTTCGAGCCGCATCCGGACGTTGACCATCTGGTTGGCGCGTGTGGCCGACACGATCGTCGCGACGGCGCCCGTCGGCGTGCTCTTCGCCTCGTTGCCTGCCAGGAGCGTGCTCGGTCCTTCGGTCACCGGCACGTTCTCGAAGGGGAACACGTACGGCATCTCGATATTCATGACCGTGCCGGGCGCGACGGGCTCGAAGTACGCCCACACGACATTCGATTGCTTCACCGGTACACGGAGGGCGATGCGGCCGCCGCTTATCCAGTCTGCGATGGGGCCGGCAAGGAACTGTCCGTTGGCGTCCTTCAACGGAGCGTATTTCTTCCGGGACTTGGTGTCGACGAGCGTAATCCGCTCCACTCCGTATCGCTGTGGGTCGGCTGGCTTCGCGCCGCCGTTGGTGAACCGAACGGCCAGATGAAGAAGGCCGCCCGCCATCCGCAATTCCACGACCGTGGCCGTGACCCCGGCGAGTTCGGTTTCAACCGGCTGGGCGAATGCAGAGTGCGGAGAGGAGAGCAGGAACGCCAGGAGGAGCGCTGGACCCCACTTCATGGTTGTGTGTCCTTCCGTTGCCGGGCTTGTGGGTGTGGACGCCGAGGAAGGGGCAAGCTTAGCAGTACTGGGGCTACTTCGAGCATTCGCGCGAGACCACCCAACGCGCCCTATGTGCGTGACCTCCGCGGGGTTGTGGACCGCGAGAAGGCCACGATAAGCGTCCTGCTGGCCCGGGACGAACCGACGAAGCCCATCCGGGCAGAAGCGGTCTCAGCGGCACGAGGGAGCCGAGAACCGACCCCAGAGCGGCGACGACGGCGACAGGGAAGAAGTGCGCAGGACGCTGCCAGGAGAGCAGCATCAATAGGAGGTCTACTCCGCCGGGAAGGGGAACGCCCGCGGTGCATCGACCGACTGTGTCTTCGCACCGCCGGACAGGGCTGTGTCGTCGCTCAAGACGTCCAGGATCGCCGCAGCGATCGCAAAGAGGACAGGCCCGAGCACGATGCCTAACACTCCAAACACCTGCAGCCCACCGAGCACCGAGAAGAACATCACGAGCTCGCTCAGCCCGACGCGGCCGCCGACGAGTCTGGGCCTCAGGAAATTATCGACGGTGCTGATCACGGCCGCTCCAAACACGGCGAGGATGATCGCGCGCGTCCAATGCCCGGTCGCGGCCAGGTACACGGCGCCGGGCGCCCAGACTCCAGCCGCACCGACCACTGGAAGCATACTCGTCACCACGGTGACCAGGCCCCACAGCGCGGCGGATGGAATCCCGAGGATCCAGAACATGCCGCCGCAGAGCGCACCCTGGACGACCGCGATGACGACGCCGCCATACACGCTGCCGTAGATGACGTCGCGTACCCGAGCGAGCAACGCCTCGCTTCGTGCCCGTTCGAAGGGAAGCAGATCGCGCGAGTTGCGCGGAGAAGTGAGAGCAGAAGACCTGTTTGCCACCATCAGTGAGGCTTCATCGGCGCAAGAGCCAGCCCAAGCGGCGGGGGAGCCAGCACTCGCGGAGATGCACCACGAGCGGCGTTTACTGAGGCTGCTCGCAATGAGCCGGTACTCAATCGGCATCGCCGTGGTCGGCACCTTCGCCGGCGCGACGGCACTCCTGGCGTACGGAGTGGCGGAGACGCGCGTGCTCATAGGTGCCGTGCTCGCAATCTGGTTACCCACCGCGGGGAACTCCAGCGACCCTCCGCCTCTCCTCGCGGCGATCGCCCGCCCGCAGCGATCGCCCAGGGCGCCGAGCGCACGAATCTGGTGCTGCTTCTCTGTGTCCAAGACGTTGCTCATGGCAGCGGAGGAACCAGAAGTCCCTCGCTGCGGTCAACGTCTCGGTCGGCAGCCGTGGTGGCCGGTTTTCAGGTGTCGATCAGTGGCCGGATTTGGGTGTCCACCGAGGCGAGAACCGCGAGCCGGCCCGCAACTGACCCGGCGATCAAGGCGCCGATCTCCTGCGCGAGTCTCGTCTTACCAACACCAGGCTCGCCGCTGATCCAGACGAGGGCGCCATGGCCGTGCCGCGCGTCCTCAACCGCACGACGCAGCGAGAGCTCGTGATCGCGGCCGACGAGCGGAGGGCGTGATGAGCTGGCCGAATGGGACATCGCGCGTGTTCCTGCTCTCACTCACCTCAGGTAGGTAGTGGGCGACGATTGTACTCCTCGAACGTCCCGTGGATGCGGATGAGCTGCAGCGATGGGTTATCTCATCTGCTGAGCGGTCGCGCACCGATCGCTGCCGTCCCCGATCCCGAAAAATAGTCAATTCTGCTGATGGCAGCCGCAGGGTTCGCTTCCTACGATGCGCGTGCCAACAAGGAGGACCCGATGAGAACACGAACCAAAATGTGTGCTGCCTCTGTCTCGATGGTGTTGATGTGTGCCTCCTCCCCCGGCGCGCGTCAGAACGAACGCGGCCAGGCGATCGAGACAGGGTTCCTGGGCGCAAGGGGCGCAGTCGTCGCGACCGGTCTCGACAACCCGCGCGGTCTGGACTGGTCGCATGGGTGGCTCTTCATCGCCGAGGCCGGCACGGGCGGCGCCGGCTCGTGCGTGCCTGGCATCTTCGCCCCCGAGATCTGCCTCGGCCGGACCGGATCGGTGAGCGTGGTGACCCGCACCGGCCATCAGGGCCGCATCGTCGAGGGCCTGCCGTCGCTGGCCGGCCCGGACGGCACCTTCGCCTACGGCCCGAGCGACGTCTCCGTCAAGGACGGCCACGTTTTCGTCGCGATCGGCGGTCCCAACGGAAGTGGAAACCGGGAACTGCTCACCGAGGCCATCGCCAAGAAGCTCGGTACGGTTCAGCTGCTGTTCGGTGGACGCAGCTTCACGGTCGGCGACATCTCCAAGTTCGTTGCCCGCAACGATCCCGACGGTCCGCCAGACGAGACCAACACCAACAGCGTCCTCGCCGGATGGCGCGCCGTGTACGCCATCGACGCCGGAAGCAACGCGCTCTTCGGCATCAATTGGTTCGGCCGGGTCGAGCTCCTCCACGTCTTCGACGACATCGTGCTACCCGACAGCACGACGATCGACGCGGTTCCGACGAACATGGTGTTCGGTCCCGATGGCGCCGTGTACGTGAGCACGCTCACGGGGGTGCCGTTCCCGGAGGGCGCGGCGACAGTCTGGCGCTGGGACGGAGTGGGGATGACGCCGTACGCCGAAGGACTCACGGCGGCCATCGATCTCGACTTCGGACCCGACGGCAGCCTGTACGTCGTCGAGATGCGGTCAGTGATCGGGCTGTCAGGTCGGGTGCTTCGCATCGCGCCCGACGGCACCCGCACCGTCGTTGCCGACGGGCTCGACTTTCCGACCGGCGTCGCCGTCGGTCATCGCGTGTTCTACGTGACGAATCACGGCACCTCGCCCGGCATTGGTGAGGTCCTGCGCTTCCGCCTCTGATGAACCGTCGGGCGGCGCCTGGCTGTCGCTCGGTCGCTGGGCTGTGGCACACGGACGAAGCACAGCGCTCGCCATCAAGGCACCGCTGATTCCTGGTGTTTCTCCGCGAGTGTGCCCGGAGTTCGTCGGTTGGTCATTGCGGAATCACCCGGTTGCAAGTCGAATTTGATGAAGGCGGCGGTTTGAGAAACCGCCGCC
>Ga0209706_10000220_pt1 | contig 31206 bp, 23 predicted proteins | sample PPLLaktember2015_6_FD_187263 | JGI IMG/M metagenome (GOLD analysis project Ga0209706, IMG submission 187263) | Freshwater sediment microbial communities from Prairie Pothole Lake near Jamestown, North Dakota, USA - PPLs Lake P8 Core (1) Depth... | ecosystem: Environmental > Aquatic > Freshwater...
CGCATCCGGCGCTCCGGCAGGTTGCCGACGACGCGATCGGCGTGGCCTATGTGAAGGAATGGGACGGCGCGGACGGCGACATCCATTTCGCCCGCCTCAACGGGGCCATGAGTTCGCATGCGGAATTCCCTGTCGCCCTCAGCCTGTCCGACCAACGGTCCCCTTCCCTGGCGACGGACCGCCAGGCCTATGACGCCCCCTACCTCTATGTCGTCTATGCCGAGCGCGACGGTCCCTCGGGCTCGATCAAATTCAGGGTCAGTCAGGATCTCGGGGGATCCTGGAGCCGGGCCATGACGATCGACACATTCCCATGGCCGGGACGTGCGGCCGTCGAAACGGCCATGGCCTTCGATCCCGGCAAGAATGCGCTCCATGTCGCCTACTCACGCCCGCAGGGCCCATCGGCCGGCATCGCGGCCGTGACGTCCGCGGATTTCGGCGCCTCCTGGTCCCGTCCTGCCTTCCTGACCCCCGTCGACGACCGGGTCGACTCCTCCCCGGCGATAGCGGCCGGGAACGGCACGGTCATCGTCGTCTATGAGCACGAGACCGCCGCTTCGGGAGGGGACATCGGGCTCGCTTTCTCGGCCGATTCGGGGAAGAGGTGGGCGACGGGCCCGGGGCTGGCGTCTTCCGCCGCCTCGGAGACCAGTCCGGACATCCAGGCTTCGGAGGGGGGCTCGCCCAGGTTCTTCGCCTCCTATGTCGAGGGGAACGGCCAGGTGCGCGTGGTGAGCGCCGAAGGCCCAACGCCGGGCTCATGGACGATGGAGGCGGCTTTTCCGGAGCACGACGGTCTTGCCGGCCTCGGATCGGCCATCGTCCTGCCGATGCCCGGCCGGGAAGGCGGGGAATCCGCCGGCATCCTCTGGGCAGATACCTCCGCCGATGAGGACATCTACTTCAGCGCCACGGCGATCACGCTCAGCCTGGCCGACCTCGTCGTGACCCCGGGAAACCAGGACGTATCGTTTATGCAGGGAACGACCTCGTTCTCGGTGACGAAGACAGGCGAGGAACAGGTCGATTGGACCGCGGATGTCGTCTCGGGAGGGTCCTGGCTCTCCATTCAATCGGGCTCCTCCGGGACCGACGCCGGGACGATCGTCGCCGCTTACGCTCAGAATTCGGCCGCCGACGAGCGGGCCGGGTCCATCCGTGTGACGCCAAAGGATACCGCCATTCCCAGCGTCACCGTCACCGTGACCCAGGAGGGCGCCCCCGTGGGAACGCTCTCCGTCACCCCCGCGAGCGGGCTCACGTCGACGGGCATCGAGGGCGGGCCGTTCTCGCCTTCGAGCCAGGCCTACGTCCTGCGGAACGTCGGAACGACCTCGATCAGCTGGAGGGCGGCCCGGGTCCAGGTCTGGACGTCGCTTTCCGCGCTGTCCGGCACTCTGGGCCCCGGAGCAACGAGGACGGTCACGGTCACGATCAATGCCGGGGCCGAAACGCTGTCGCCCGGGACCTACTCGGACACCGTGAGCTTCATGAACACGACGAACGGCAACGGAAATACGACGCGGCCGGTCAGCCTGACCGTCTCCTCTTCCGCGGGTTCCCTTTCCGTCGCCCCCGCCGATGGGCTTACTTCGACAGGCACCGTGGGCGGACCGTTCGCCCCGGCGAGCCAGGATTACACTCTCCACAACCCGGGCCTGACTTCGATCGATTGGACGGCCGGGAAGACCCAGGCCTGGATGTCGCTGTCCGCCGTTTCCGGGACCCTCGCCGCCGGAGCGACGTCGACGGTCACCGTGTCGATCAATGCCGCTGCCGACGCCCTCGCGGCCGGGACCTATAACGACACGGTCACCTTCACTAACGTTACCAACGGAACAGGCAATACGACCCGCGGCGTCACGCTGACGATCTCAGCGCCAGCCGGGGCGCTCTCCGTGACCCCGGCCGGCGGATTGGCCTCCGCCGGGACCGTCGGAGGTCCGTTCACGCCTTCGAGTCAGACCTACACGCTCGAGAACACCGGCGGAACCTCGATCTCCTGGACCGCAGGCAAAACGCAAGCCTGGGCGTCGCTGTCCGCCGTTTCCGGGACCCTCGCCGCCGGAACGACGGCTACGGTCACCGTGTCGATCAATGCCGCTGCCGGCGCCCTCGCGGCCGGGACCTATAACGACACGGTCACCTACACTAACGTGACCAACGGAACAGGCAATACGACCCGCGGCGTCACGCTGACGGTCTCAGCGCCAGCCGGGGCGCTCTCCGTGACCCCGGCCGGCGGATTTGCCTCCGCCGGGACCGTCGGAGGTCCGTTCACGCCTTCGAGTCAGGCCTACACGCTCGAGAACTCCGGCGGAACCTCGATCTCCTGGACCGCAGGCAAAACGCAAGCCTGGGCGTCGCTGTCCGCCGTTTCCGGGACCCTCGCCGCCGGAACGACGGCTACGGTCACCGTGTCGATCAACGCCGCGGCCGGCGCCCTCGCGGCCGGGACCTATAACGACACGGTCACCTTCACTAACGTGACCAACGGAACAGGCAATACGACCCGCGGCGTCACGCTGACGGTCTCAGCGCCAGCCGGGGCGCTCTCCGTGACCCCGGCCGGCGGATTTGCCTCCGCCGGGACCGCCGGAGGTCCGTTCACGCCTTCGAGTCAGGCCTACACGCTCGAGAACACCGGCGGAACCTCGATCTCCTGGACGGCCGGAAAGACCCAGGCCTGGACGACCCTGTCCGCGGTTTCCGGGACTCTCACCGGCGGGGCGACAGCGACGGTCACCGTGTCGATCAACGCAACGGCCAACGCCCTCGCCGCCGGTACCTACAACGACATGGTCACCTTCACGAACACGACCAACGGCAGCGGCAATACGACCCGCTCGGTCGTTTTGGACATCAGCGCCGGCCCTATCCTCGCCGTCTCGCCGTCCGGCCGGAGCGTCGCCTTTGCCGCCGGCTCTACGACGTTCGCCGTGTCCAACGCGGGCGGCGGGACATTTACCTGGACGGCCGCGGTCGTCTCGGGCGGGGCTTGGCTGGCTATTACCTCCGGTTCGGGCGGCACGGACACCGGAACGATCACCGTCACGTTCGACGAAAACCGGACATCCTCGGACAGGGTCGGGATCATCCGCGTCACGGCGCCTGGGGCAGCGGGCAGCCCGAAGGACGTGACGATCACGCAGGGCTGGGGGACCCTCAGCCTGAACCTCAGCGCCCAGCGGCTCGTCGAGAAGGCGTGGATCATCCAGCGCCAATATGGCGGGCTGACGGTCGCGATCGTCAACCCGGCCTCCATCCCTATCGACCGCTACGTGATCTATAGGAAGGCCGGCTCGGGGGATCTCCAGACCCTCGCTACGGTGTCGGGATCGACCGTCGTTGGCGGGCAGCTGACCTATGCCGACATGTTCCTGGAGCCCGGCACGAGCTATACTTATAAGGTCGTCGCCTATGACGCTCTGGGGACCGCGGTCGTCGAGTCGCTCGAAGTCACGATCTAGGATGGATGCCATGAAGAAGCTCCTGATCGTTCCAGCCCTGCTGATCTTCGTGGCCACAGCCGCCGCGGAGAACCGGTTCTTCCTCGCCGCGGGGGCGAATTTCCTCCGGCCCGCGGACGAGGGCTATCGGGGTATCTACGGGAATCAAGCCATCTTCCCGGAGATGTCCACGGCGATCCGTCTCGTCGGCGGCCTCTGCCTAACGGGCAGTCTGGGGAAGTTCTCGCGGACCGGCGCGACGCCCGACCTCGGCCTCGAGACCATCGGCAAGCAGAGCTATATCACCGCGGGCCTCGGCTATATCCTCCGGGTCTCCCGTCTCGTCTGTCTCGAGGCTGGGGGCGGGTTCGCCGGCATGAGCTTCAGCGAAGAAGCGCTCGGGACCTCGATCAAGGGAAAGCGGAGCGGGCTCATGGCTGAGGGCGGGCTCCTGATCATCCCGGAGGATGACCGCGTCTTCATGGGCGTGAAGGTCGGCTATCTGTCGGCCCGGGTGGACGATCTCGATGCCGGGCTCGAAGGTCTCCAGTCCATCCGGTTGGGCGGTCTCCGGGTCACGGTCTCCGTGGGCATCCAGCTCTTCGGCAGCGATTGACCGCCCCCCGGCGCGTCCGCCGCGCCGGGGACCCGTGTCAGGATTTGCTGTCCCCCTTTCAATCCCGATAGTGTATAATCGCCGTCAACGCGCCCTGCGCGCGCATCTTCATAGGAGGATTGCTCATGCTTTTCCGGATCCCCTCTCATCGGGTCGCGGCTCTCGCCATCGCCGCGGCGTTCCTCTTTGGCGCTCTCTCAGCCAGCCCCGGCCACGCCGCCGGCCCCGAGGCGAGGAAGGCCAATTACGACCTGGCCTCGCGCTGGACGCCGGCCAAGGTCGGCAAGCTCGTCTTCGATACGTCGGTCACGCCCCACTGGCTCGAGACGGGCGACCGCTTCTGGTACGCCTTCGAGACGAGCCAGGGCCGGAAGTGGTTTATCGTCGACCCCGCCGCGAGGTCGAAGAAGCCCCTCTTCGACAACGCCAAGATGGCCGTCCAGCTGACGCGCATCCTCCTCGTCCCCTACGACGCCCAGCACCTGCCCATCAAGGCGATCAAGTTCATCAGGAAGGACACGGCCATCCAGTTCGAGATCGAGGTGCCCAAGGACAGCGATATTTCGGTCAACGGCAAGATCGTCAAGGCCTCCGAGATCGCCAAGGAAGAGGAAGTCGTCCAGGACAAGGACAAGGAGAAAGAGAAGGAAAAGGAGCAGGACACCCAGAAGGACAAGGACGCCGAGAAGCCCAAGGAGCCGGAAAAGAAGACCAAGGTCCTGGCCTTCACCTACGAGCTACTCTCGGGCAAGCTGGCGCTCATCGAGGACTACAAGGAGCCGCTGAAGCGGCCCCGCTGGGCCTCGGTCTCGCCCGACGAAAAGACGGTCGTCTTCGCCCGCGGCGAGAACCTGTTCATGATGGACGCGGAGAGCTTCAAGCTGGCCCAGAAGAAGGCCGACGACAAGGCCGTCAAGGAAGAGCAGCTGACGACGGACGGAGAGGAGCATTTCTCCTACGCCCGCCGGCTCAACGACGAGGACAAGAAGGAGCTCCAGAAGGACGAGAAGGACCGCAAGGACTTCCGTACGCCCGCGGGCATGGTCGTCTGGTCCAGGGACTCGAAGAGGATCGCCCTCGTCCGCAACGACGAGCGCCAGGTCGCCGACCTCTGGGTCATCAACTCGCTGGCCAATCCCCGGCCGACCCTCGAGGCCTACCGCTACGAGATGCCCGGCGAGGAGAACCAGCCCCAGCCCGAGCTCGCCGTCATCGACCTCCTCTCCAAGGCCAAGGTCAAGATCAAGTCCGAGAAGTTCAAGGACCAGACCCTGAACATCTTCACTGCCCCGCGCCTGGCCCTCGACCGCGAGCGCGAGTTCCCGCCGCCGGCCCAGTGGCTGAGCGACACCCCGGACAAGCTCTATTTCGGCCGGCAGACGCGCGACCTCCACGGCTATGAGGCCTGTGTCGCCGACACGGCGACGGGCGAGGTCAAGGTCCTCATCGAGGAGCGCCTCAACACCTACGTCGATGTCCAGCCGCTGCGGCTCGTCGGCGGCGGCAAGGAGATGATCTGGTGGTCCGAGCGCGACGGTTGGGGCCATTACTATCTCCATGACGGCGACGGCAAGCTCAAGACGCAGCTCACCTCGGGCGAGTTCGTCGGCCAGGGGGTCGAGAAGGTCGACGAGAAAGCCCGCGTCCTCTATTTCGCGGCCTGCGGCCGGGAGCCCGGCGAGGACCCTTATTTCACCCGTCTTTACCGGGTCAATCTCGACGGCACGGGCCTCAAGCCGCTCGACACGGGCGACGCCTCCCACTCCGCCGACATGAACGACGCGGGCCGGTATTTCGTCGACAACTTCTCCCGGGTCGATGCGGCGCCCAAATCGGAGCTTCGTGACGCGGCCGGCAACCTGCTCCTCGAGCTCGAGGCGACCGACGTCACGGCCCTCCTCGCGGCCGGGTTCAAGTATCCCGAGCCGTTCAAGGTCAAGGCCGACGACGGCATCACTGACCTCTACGGCGTCATCTACAAACCCTTCGACTTCGACCCGAACGCGAAGTACCCGATCATCGCCTACGTCTATCCCGGACCGCAGACGGAGAGCGTCTCCAAGACGTTCGTGCCCCGCAACGCCAACGTCGCCCTGGCCCAGCTCGGCTTCGTGGTCATCGAGGTCGGCAACCGCGGCGGCCACCCGTCGCGGTCGAAGTGGTACCACAACTTCGGCTACGGCAACCTCCGCGACTACGGCCTGGCCGACAAGAAGCGGACCATCGAGCAGCTGGCCACCCTCCACCCCTACATCGACATCGACCGGGTCGGCATCTACGGCCATTCCGGCGGCGGCTTCATGTCCACGGCGGCCATGCTCGTCTACCCCGACTTCTTCAAGGTCGCCGTCTCCTCCTCGGGCAACCACGAGAACAACGTCTACAACCGCTGGTGGAGCGAGAAGCACCACGGCGTCAAGGAGGTCACGGACAAGGACGGCAATACGAAGTTCGAATATTCGATCGCCAAGAACTCCGAGATCGCCGCGAACCTCAAGGGCCACCTGCTCATCACGACCGGCGACATCGACAACAACGTCCACCCGGCCAACACGCTGCGCCTGGCCGCGGCCCTGATCAAGGCCAACAAGCGCTTCGACTTCTTCTTCTTCCCCGGCCAGCGCCACGGCTACGGCGACATGGGCGACTACTGGTTCTGGTTCCGGGCGGATTATTTCTGCAAGTGGCTCCTGGGCGATTTCTCGCAGACGGTCGACCTCCTCGAGCTCCAGCGGGAGAAGGAACAGAAAGGCGGCAAATAGCCCGCGGACCCCGGCAAGGTCCTCCAGGGGGCCCCGGCGGCCCCCTTTTTTTTCGCCTCGATTTGGGATAGAACTGAGTCCGAAAGGCGGTACCGGTCATGAAAGAGGATATCTTTCCTACCCCGGCGGCCCCGGCCTCCCGGCGCTCGCCCGGCATGGTCGCCCTGGTGATGCTGACCTTCTTCGTCATCTCGCTGCTGACGAACATCATCGGGCCGCTCGTCCCCGACATCATCAAGAGCTTCAGCCTCAGCCTGACCCTGGTCGCCCTTCTCCCCTTCGCCTTCTTCATCGCCTACGGCGTCATGTCCATCCCCTCGGGCATGCTCGTCGAGCGCTACCGGGAGAAGCCGGTCATGATCGGGGCCTTTGTCCTGGCCTTCGCCGGGGCGCTCCTGTTCGCCACCCTCCCCCGCTACCCGACGGCCATCGTCTCGCTCTTCCTCATCGGGGCCGGCATGGCCGCCCTTCAGGTGGCCATCAATCCCCTCCTGCGCGTCGCCGGCGGCGAGGAGCACTACGCCTTCAACTCCGTCCTGGCCCAGCTCATCTTCGGCGGGGCCTCGTTCCTGAGCCCGTTCATCTACACCTATTTCGTCAGGAACATGGGCCAGCCCGGAGGGGACGCGAAGCCCTTCATCGGGCTCATGACCCGGCTCTTGCCGCCGTCGTTGCCTTGGGTCTCCGTCTACTGGGTCTTCGCCGTCCTCGTCATCGCCATGATCGCCGTCCTGGCCGCCGTCCGCTTCCCGGTCGTCGTCCGGAAGGAGGACGAACGGGCCGGGGCCTGGGACACCCACAAGGCCCTGTTCAAGAGCCGGACCGTCATCCTCTATTTTCTCGGAATCTTCGCCTATGTCGGGACGGAGCAGGGCGTCGCCAACTGGATCTCGCAGTTCCTCCTGACCTACCACAAGTACGACCCGCAGACGGTCGGGGCCGGCAAGGTTTCGCTCTTCTGGGGCCTGATGACGGTCGGCGGGATCCTGGGCCTCATCCTGCTCAAGTTCCTGGACAGCCGCAAGGTCCTGGTGGGATTCACGGCCGCGGCGCTCGTCTTCCTGACGCTGGCCCTGTTCGGGCCCGGTCCGCTGGCCCTCATCATGTTCCCGCTCATGGGCTTCGCCGCCTCGGTCATGTGGCCGGTCATCTTCTCGCTGGCCTTGAACTCCGTCGAACGCCACCACGGCTCGTTCTCGGGCATCCTCTGCACCGGGATCATCGGGGGCGCGCTCGTTCCTCTTCTCGTCGGCCGGCTCGGGGACGCTTTCGGCCTGAGACAGGGGATGTTCGTCCTTTACCTGACGCTCGGCTATATCCTGTCGATCGGCATCTGGGCAAGACCTCTCATCACCAACGAGACGATCGCCATGAAGAACATGAAGAAGAAGGAGGCGGCTGCGTGAGCGCGCCCGTCGTGGTCGGGGTCGACCTCGGCGGGACGAACGTCCGGGCCGGCCTCGTCGTCGAGGGCCGGCTGTCCGGGGTCCGCTCCGTCCCGGTGAGGGGCCGGGGAACGGAGGCCGAGGTCCTCGAGGACCTGTTCAGCGCCATCGACCCGGTCATGCGGCCGGACGTGGCCGGCATCGGGGCCGGGGTCCCGTCGATCATCGACCTCAAGGCGGGCGTCGTCTATGACGTCCAGAATATCCCATCCTGGAAGAAGGTCCCCCTCAAGGCGCTCCTCGAGGAGCGCTACCGCCTGCCCGTCTACGTCAACAACGACGCCAACTGCTTCGCCGCCGGGGAAAAGCATTTCGGCAAGCTCGGGCCGTACGACAGCGCCGTCGGGCTCATCGTCGGCACGGGACTCGGGGCCGGGATCATCGCCAACGGGCGCCTCTACTCGGGCGTCAACTGCGGCGCCGGCGAGTTCGGCATGCTTCCCTACCTCGACCGGAACTTCGAGGCCTACGCCAGCGGCCAGTTCTTCCGCCGCGTCCACGGGACGTCGGGGCGCGAGACCTCCGAGCGGGCCGGGTGCGGGGACGGGAAGGCCCTCGAGATCTTCGCCGCCTTCGGGCGCCACCTCGGCGAGGCCGTCAAGGCCATCTGCTACGCCGTCGACCCCGAGATCATCCTCCTCGGCGGGTCGGTCAGCAGGTCTTACCGCTTCTTTCAGGCCTCTCTCTGGGAGACCTTCCAGAGCTACGCCTATTCCCTGGCCAAGGAGCGGCTGAAGATCGAGGTCTCGGAGACCGAGAGCATCGCCATCCTCGGCGCCGCAGCCCTCTATTTCGACGCCGCCCGCGGCTAGTCCGGCAAAATATTTTCGTCCGGAACGGAAAAACGCTTGACAGCGTTTTTGCCGGAGGGTTCTAATGATCTGTTATGGCATCCCTCAGAGGAGTCTTTTTCATGGCCAAGACGACTTCGCGCCCAACCCTCACCGTTCCGGCCCTGGCCGTCGGGCTGCTGTTGCTGATCGTCGCCGTGCCCGGAGCAGGCCAGGAAGAGAAGAAGAACGGGCTCTTCCACCCGTGGGCGGCCACCGCCGAGGTCAGCTATGTCGTCACGGGCGGCAATACGGCCACCTCGGCCCTCAGCCTGGGGACCAACTTCTCCCGGAAGTGGGCCAAGGACACGCTCCTGTTCAAGGGTTATATCCTGAAGAGCAACGCGACGACGACGACGCTGACCGCCCAGGGGACGGAAGACGATTTCTCCATCATCGAAGACAGAGTGACGCGCCAGGTCGCCGAGAACTATGTCCTGGGCGGCCAGTACGACCGCCGCATCTCCAACAGGCTCGCCGGCCAGGCCGGGTTGAGCTGGGACCGCAACCGCTTCGCCGGCGTCGACGACCGGGTCATCGCCACGACGGGCTTCGGCTATAGCTGGGTCGAAGATCCCCGGACGCACGTCAAGACCTCGGCCGGCTTGACCTACACGGTCCGGCAGTATGTCGGGCAGGACACGGAGTCGTTCGCCGGGTTCCGGCTGACCGTCTCCGGCGATCAGAAGATCCTCGATAGCTCAGCATTCGCGACCGTATTTATCTTCGACGACAACCTGAACCAGGCGTCAGACTGGCGTTTCGATTGGGCCAACTCGGTGACGGCCTCGATCTCCAGGTCGCTCGCCCTGAAGATCATCCTGCGGACGCTCTACGCCAACGTCCCGGCTCTCCAGAACCTGCCGCTCTTCGAACCGGACGGCGATCCCACGGGATTGTTCGTCCCCTACCCGCTGAAGAAGCTCGACACGTTCCTGACGACCTCCATCGTCATCAATTTCTAGGTTGGCCTCGGGTCGTTTCCCCCGCCGGCCGCGGAGGGCCTCGGCGATCCCCTCCGCTCGCTGCGGTGATTCTTCACGCCTTCCCGTTCCGGAGCCGAGCTAAAGATTCCGCGTCTCCGTCCCGTGAAGGCTAAATCACCGCTCTATGCTCACTCCGGGGATCGTCTCGGCCCTTCTTTCCGCGGCCTCCGATCGAGCCGCGCCATCGGCCGGGAGGGCATCATGGATTTGCGTCGGCCGTCATTTCCTAGTAATATGGTAAGGAATTCAGGGCCGGAGGGAGCCGATGAAAAAGCGCTACTGGCGATGTTATGTGTGCAACGACATCCACTACGGCATCGCCCCGCCGGAGCTCTGTCCGACCTGCAAGGTCCTTCACGCCTACGTCGAGATCTCGGCCGAGGAGGCCCGCAAGATCCTCGGCGGCGGGCCGGAAACGGCCATGTCCCAGGAGGAGTTCCGGGCGGCCATCGAGAGGCTCACGGTCGGCAACGAGTTCGAGCTCAATCCCGACGCCAGCAAGGTCGACCTGCTTCTCACCGGGATCTTCGAGAACGAGAAGAACCACGGCCTCAAATACTGCCCCTGCCGGCTGAGGACGAAGAACTGGGAAGAGGACCTCAAGCTCGTTTGCCCCTGCAATTTTCCCATCCATGAGACCTACAAGGACGTCAAGGAAGGGGAATGCTGGTGCGGGCTCTTCGTCAGGAGGAAATAATGGCTCGACTGATCATGTTCCACGGGCGGGAATGCCCGCACTGCAAGAAGATGATGCCCCTCATCGAGAAGCTCGAGCAGGAGACCCCTGCGCGTTTCGAGAAGCTCGAGGTCTGGCACGACGAGAAGAACGCCGACCTCATGCGCAGCTTCCGCGAGGCCATCGCCCCCAAGTGCGGCAACCAGCTCCGCGTCCCGACCTTCATCAACGCCGAAACCAAGGATGCCACGTGCGGCGAGGTCGATTACGACAAGCTCAAGGAATGGGCGCTGAAGCAGATCTAGCGCCCGCTCCAGGTTGGCCGCGCCCCGGCCTCGGCGGGAAGCGGGATTGCATGACATCGCGGAGGTTCGCATGATCGAGCGCTTCGACCCTCTCAAGGGCGAAAGGCTTCGCGTTCTCGACGACGAGGGCCGGGCAGCGCCCGACCTCGATCCCGGCCTGGCCGACGCCGAGCTCCGGACGCTCTACGAGCGGATGGTCCGGACCCGCGCGGCCGACGCCAAGGCCCTCAAGCTCCAGCGTCAGGGCCGCTTCGGCACCTATGCGCAAAGCCTCGGGCACGAGGCCGCCCAGGTCGGGCTGGCCTCGGCGATGGCCCGGGACGATTGGTTTTTCCCCTACTTCCGGGACCTCGGCGCCTACATCACGCTGGGCTATCCGCTGGCCGACTACTATCATTTCTGGATGGGCAACGAGGCCGGCATGCACGCGCCCGAGGGACTGAACATCTTTCCCATTACCATTCCCGTCGGCTCCCAGGTCCCCCAGGCCGTCGGGGCCGGGATGGCGATCAAGCACCGGAAGCTCGGCGCCGCCGTCGTCACCACATTCGGCGACGGAGCGACCTCGGAAGGCGATTTCCACGAGGGCCTCAATTTCGCGGGCGTCTTCGGGACGCCCAACGTCTTCATCTGCGTCAACAACCAATGGGCCATCTCCATGCCGCGGTCCCGCCAGTCGGCCGCCCCAACCCTGGCCCAGAAGGCCGTGGCCTACGGTTTCCCCGGCGTCCAGGTCGACGGCAACGATGTCCTGGCCGTCTTCGCCGCCGTGCGCGAGGCCCTGGCCACCGCCCGGGCGGGCGGCGGGCCGACGCTCATCGAGGCCTACACTTACCGGATGGGCGATCACACGACCTCTGACGACGCCGCCCGATACCGCACCAAAGAGGAGGTCCAGGAGTGGGACCGGCGCGACCCGCTCGCCCGCTTCCGCCTCCACCTCGGGCACAAAAAGCTCTGGGACGAAGCCTACGAAAAGGAGGTCCAGGCGGCCGCCTCGGAATTCGTCGAGAAGGCCGTCGCCGAAGCCGAGGCCCGGCCGCAGGCCTCTGTGGAAGACGTCTTCGCCTATACCTATTCTTCGATGCCGCCGGACCTCGAGCGCCAGCTGGCCGAGCTCAAGGCCTCGCTCCCGGAGGGACGCCGATGATCATGACCATGGTCCAGGCCATCAACCAGGCCCTCGCCGGCGAGCTCCAAAGGGACGACCGGATCGTCATCTTGGGCGAGGACGTCGGCCGCGACGGCGGCGTCTTCCGGGCGACCGACGGGCTTTTCGAGAAATTCGGCCCCGAGCGGGTCATGGACACGCCGCTCGCCGAATCGGGGGCGATCGGGGCCGCGCTCGGCATGGCCGCGCTCGGCCTCCGTCCCGTCCCCGAGATCCAGTTCATGGGGTTCATCTACCCGGCCTTCAACCAGATCGTCTCGCACGTCGCCCGCCTGAGGAACAGGACGCGGGGCCGCTTCACCGCCCCCCTGACCATCCGGACCCCTTACGGGGCCGGGGTCAAGGCCCTCGAACATCACTCGGAGAGCACAGAGGCCCTCTTCTGCCAGATCCCGGGGCTCACCGTCGTCGTCCCTTCGAGCCCGTATGACGCCAAGGGCCTCCTCATCGCCTCGATCCGCAGCGACGACCCGGTCATCTTCCTCGAGCCGACCAGGCTCTACCGCGCCGAAAAGCAGGAGGTCCCCGAAGAGGCCTACGAGCTGCCGCTCCGCAAGGCCGCCGTCGTCCGCGAAGGCCGGGACCTCACCATCATCGCCTGGGGGGCGATGATCCCGGTGGCCCGCGAGGCCGCCGCCTCAGCCGAAGCCGACGGCGTCAGCGCGGAGATCGTCGACCTGCGGACGCTCTCGCCCATGGACCGCGAGACCTTCCTCGCGTCGGTCAAGAAGACGGGCCGGGCGATCGTCCTCCACGAGGCGCCGAAGACCTGCGGGTTGGGCGCGGAGATCGCCGCCACGATCGGCGAATCGGCCCTGCTCAGCCTGAACGCTCCGGTGGCGCGGGTGACCGCCCCGGACATCACGGTGCCGCTCCCGAAGAGCGAGGACCTCTATTACCCGAGCGCGGAGCGCGTCCTTCGGGCGATCCGCAAGCTCATGGAGTACTGACATGGCCAAAGAATTCCGTTTCCCGGACGTCGGAGAGGGCATCACCGAGGGCGAGATCGTCCGCTGGCTGGTCAAGGAGGGGGATGAAATCCAGGCCGACCAGACCGTGGCCGAGATCGAGACCGACAAGGCCATCGTCGAGATGCCGTCGCCCTACGCGGGCACGGTCCTGAAGCTCCATTTCAAGGAGAAGGACCTGGTCAAGGTCGGGCAGGCGCTGGTGACGATCGGCGAGAAGGGCGAAAGCCTGGAAGAGGGCGCGCCCGAGCCCCAGCCCGCGCCCCAGCCCCAGCTCACGGTCCGACCCGCAGCCGAGGGCGCCGCTCCTGCGCCGGTACCGCCCGGGGCGGCAGCCGCGCCCGAACGTCCGGGCGAGGTCCTGGCCACGCCCAAGGTCCGGGCGTTGGCCCGGGAGCTCGGCATCGACATCGCCGCGGTCAAGGGAACGGGCCCTGACGGTCGCATCACCGAGGACGACGTCCGCGCCCCCCGGCAGGTCCCGGCCGAAAAGGCGCCCGCGATAAAGATCAAGGCCAAGTACGACCTCTACGGCAACCTCGAGCGGATCCCCCTGCGCGGCGTCCGGAGGGCCACGGCCAAGAAGATGCGGGAATCGCTGGACCACGCCGCTCACGTGACGCACTGCGACGAAGCGGACGCCGGACCGATCGACGCCCTGCGCGAGAAGATGAAGCCCGAGGTCGAGGCCGGAGGCGCGAAGCTGACCTATCTTCCCTTCATCGTCAAGGCCCTCATCGAGGCCCTCAAGCTTCACCCGACGCTCAACGCGACGCTCGACGAGGACGAGAACGAGATCGTCGTCAGGAAGTACTACAACATCGGCATCGCCGTGGACGTCCCCGACGGCCTGATCGTGCCCGTCGTCAAGTCCGCCGATCAGAAATCGGTCGCCGATATCGCCGCGGAGATCCAGGCCCTGGCCGAAGCCGCCCGGGAACGGACCCTCGACCTCGCCGACCTGAAGGGCGGGACGTTCTCCATCACCAACGTCGGCGTCATCGGCGGCGATCTCGCCACCCCGATCATCAACTATCCCGAGGTGGCCATCCTGGCGACGATGAAGATCGCCGACAGGGCCCGCGTCGTTGACGGCGCGGTCGTCGTCAGAAAGACCCTGCCTCTCTGCCTGGCCTTCGACCACAGGGTCGTGGACGGCGCCGAGGCGGCCCGGTTCACCAAGGACCTGATCCGCTTCCTCGAGGCGCCCGAGAGCTTGCCGCTCAAAGGCGAATAAGCGGGGCGCGGCCGCCTGTGTTATATTGACCTGTCCCCCGGCCGCGCGGACGCGGACCGGGACCCGGAGCGAGAAAACCCATGGCCAAGAGTCGATCGAAAATCAATAAGCTCGAGGCGGTCATCAGGGAGCGGCCGAAAGCCCTGGTGGCCTTCTCCGGCGGGGTGGACTCCACCCTGCTCCTGAAGGTCTGCCGCGACGTCCTGGGGCCGGAGAAGGTCGTCGCCGTGACCGGCGTCTCCCAAACCTACACGCCCGAGGAGAAGCGGACGGCGGGGCGCACGGCCCGCGAGCTCGGCGTCCGCCAGGTCCTCATTGAGACGGACGAGCTGGCCTGCGCGGAATTCGCGTCCAATCCGGCCGACCGCTGCTATCACTGCAAGAGCGAGCTCTTCGGCCGGATCGCCGGGCTGGCCCGCTCCCTCGGGATCGATGTCGTCTTTGATGCGTCCAACGTCGACGACCTCGCCGATTACCGGCCCGGCCGGCGGGCGACCGAAGAGCGCGGCGTCGTCAGCCCGCTCGTCCTGGCCGGCTTCACCAAGAAGGACGTCCGGGCCCTGTCCAGGAAGCTCGGCCTCGCTTCCTGGAACAAGCCGGCCAACCCGTGTCTCGCCAGCCGGGTCCCGTACGGCACCCCGATCACCCAGGAGACCTTGGACAGGATCGGGGCCGGCGAGAGGTATATCCGCGGCCTGGGCTTCCCCGTCGTCAGGCTCCGCCACCACGGCGAGCTGGCCCGCATCGAGGTCCCGGCCGGCGACTTCGCGCGGCTGCTGAAGCCGGCCACGGCCCGGAAGGTGGCCGCGAAGCTGAGGACTCTCGGCTATCTGTGGATCGCGCTCGACGTCGAGGGCTACCGCATGGGCAGCCTCAACAGGGCCGTTCAGAACCGTCCCCGGGCGGCGAAGAAGGGCCGATGAGGATCGCCGTCGGCCTGAGCGGCGGTGTCGACTCGTCCGTCGCCGCGCTCCTCCTTCGCGACGCGGGGCACGATGTCTCCGGCGTCCTGATGAAGATCTGGCCGGGCGGCGCCGGCGCGAGCGCCGCGGCGAAAAGCGCCTGCTTCGGGCCCGACGAAGCCGTCGACGTCCAGGCCGCGAAGGACGTGTGCGCCCGGCTCGCGATCCCCCTCAGCGTCATCGACTGCTCCGCGAGCTACGAAGACCTCGTCCTTCGCGATTTCCGCGACAGGTACCTCGCCGGGACGACGCCCAATCCGTGCGTCCGCTGCAACCAGCTGGTCAAGTTCGGCGTCCTGCCCGAGCTCGCCCGCGCCGCCGGCCTCGTCTTCGAGCGCTTCGCCACCGGCCATTACGCCCGGGTCGAGAGCGACGAGAGGACCGGGCGGTTCGCGCTGAAACGGGCGGCCGACGTCCGCAAGGACCAATCCTATTTCCTCTACCGTCTCGCCCAGGCCCAGCTGGCCACGGCCCTCTTCCCCCTCGGGGAGCTTATGAAGACGAGGGTCCGGGCGATCGCCCGCGAGGCCGGGCTTCCGGTCCATGACAGGAAGGAGAGCCAGGATTTCTACGGCGGAGACCTGGCCGACCTCCTCGGTCGGGACGACCGTGAGGGCGAGATCGTCGACCGCGACGGCCGCGTCCTCGGCCGCCACCGGGGCGTCCGGCACTACACGATCGGCCAGCGCAAGGGACTGGGCATCGCCGCGCCCGTCCCCCTCTATGTCATCGGCATCGACGCCCGGGGGAACAGGCTCGTCGTCGGCCCGGAGAGCGAGACCTTCCGGCGCTCTGCGACGGTCCGGGATTGCGTCTGGGGACCGTTCGAGGCATTGGCCGCCCCGGCCGAGGTCCGGGTCAAGGTCCGCTCCGGCGGGCGCCCGGTCCCGGCGACGCTTGTCCCTCTCGACGGCGGGCGCTGCCGCGTCGATCTCACCGAGCCCGTCGCATCCGTCGCGCCGGGCCAGTCCGCCGTCTTCTACGACGGCGAAACCGTCCTCGGCGGCGGCATCATCGAATCGTCCGCCTAGCTTCGGCCTTCCCGTACCCTCCCCATTCGGGATATAATCACGCCTGTCCGTTCTCGGCACGGGGGGAACCCCGCGAATTTCCGTCAGGAGGAACATCCATGGCCGGCTATCTCATCGCGTTCGTCTTCGGCATCTTCATCATGGGCGCCTTGATCGCCCAGCGGGACAAGCTCGGGAGCGGCGGCTTCAACGCCTGGCTCCGGGCCAAGAAGGGGCTGGCCGTGACGGGCCTCCTGGCCCTCGTCGTCGTCGCCCTCATCGTCCAATCCCTCGTCACCGTCCAGGCCGGCACCGTCGGCGTCGTCAAGCGGCTCGGGGCCGTGCGCCAGGAGTTCAATCCCGGCCTGCACATGATCGTCCCCTTCATCGACCGGGTCGTCATCTTCCCGACGCTCAAGAAGAATTACGAGGCCTCCGATAATCCCCAGTCGAGCATGGCGGACTATCCGGACATCATCGTCTCGGCCCTGACCTCGGACGGCCAGCAGATCAAGCTCGGGCTCACGGCCCGGTTCATGATCGCGCCGGGCAAGGCCGCCTGGATCCTGCAGAACCTGGGCTCGGAGCGGGAGTACGTGGAGAAGGTCGTCAAGACCGAGATCCGCGGCTCGGGCCGACGCGTCCCCACCCGTTTCGCCGCCTACGAACTCTACACCAAGAAGAGCTACGAGGCCCAGCAGGCCCTGTTCGACGAGATCGGGCCCAAGTTCGAGCAGAACGGCCTTATCCTCGACGAGATCGTCATCCGGAACATCACCTTCACCCCGGAGTATGCCAAGACGCTCGAGGAGAAGCAGATCGCCCTCGAGAACATCACGACCGAAAAGAACAAGCTCGAGCAGGAGAAGATCCGCAAGGAGCAGAAGATCGTCGAGGCCGAGGGCGACGCCAAGAGCATCGAGATCCGCCAGGCCGCCCTGACCAAGAACCCGACCATCATCCAGTGGGAGTTCGTCCAGAAGCTGGCCCCGAACGTCCAGTGGGGCATCATGCCCGACAAGGTCATCCCGGTCATCGACTTCAGGGCCATGACAGGACAGCAGAAGTAGCCGCGTGATGCGGCCGATCCGGGAAGCCGTCAGGACCGGCCGCTCACGAATTCGATCATCCGGGCGATGGCCTGCTGGCAGACCCGGCAGAACTCGTTTTTCGGGTTGCCGATCATGATGCAGTAGATCATGGGCCGGTAGAGCCCCTTGGAGGCGTAGCCCGCGCCTTCGAAGACGCCGACCTTGCCGGTGAGGGCCGCGAACTCCGCGCGGACGGACGCGATCTTGGCGTCGAACGCCTCGCCGGCCGTCTTGAACCGGGCCTCGATCTCCTTTAGCTCCTTGTCGGAGGCGCTCCTCTTCTTGGCGGCGTCAAGGGCCTTGCCCAAGGCGGCACGGTTGTCTCGGAGTCCGGCCTGAAGGCTCTCGATCCGGTCCTTGCCGTACTCCGTCGGGACGGAGATCCCGGGCGAAAGCAGGCCGGCCCATTTCACGTGCGTCGGATCGAGGAGGGCGGTGATGTTGGGTTCGAGCGGCTCGACGCCTTTGGGATAGAAATCGTTGTAGGACACCTCGGACTGGTAATACTCGTCGGCGAGGTAGGCGAAGGAGTGGCCGAGCTCGTGGACGAAGACCTGGGGGCTCGCGGGGTGGTCGACCGTCGACACGCAGTAATCGAGGGCGATGCTGCCGCCGCCGTAGCGCGGGCTGTTGACGAGCACGGCCAGGACATCGTAGGACACCTGGGCCGCGATATCGTGCATGAGATGGTTCTCTTCGATGAGCATATAGCGGTCGAGATCGAAGGCGTTGAAAGAGGCGCTGAGCGCTGTTTTCTTATAGGACCGCTGGCGGGGCTCGTCCATGCCCCGGTCGGCCGAGGCCCGGAAGACCGCGCGGACGTTGAAGCGGTCCTTCATCGACCTGTAGGGCTCGATCGCGAACAGCGCGGCCGTCATCCTGTCGACGTCGGACTTGAACTTGTCCTTGTCCCCGGCGGCATAGCCTTCGGCCAGGAAGACGAAGTCGACCCTGTCGTGCGGATCTCCGGTTATGAAAGCTTCATAGACCCAGTCCGCCGGCGCGGGCTTCTCGCGGACGATGTGGTAATCGGCCGGGTCGATGATCCGGTCGAAAACGGGATGGAAGAGGTTGCGCTTGTCGCGCTGCTCGACCACGAAGAGGACCGGACGTTTGGGCAGCGGGAACCTGACGGAGCGCTCGAAGACCCGGACCGTTCCCGCCAGCGCCGGAGAGGTCGTCCTATACTCCGCGAACATCGTGTCGAAGCCCCGCGAGAAGATGAGACGGTTGGAGGCGGCATCGTAGACCCTGTAGGCGTAGCGGCCGTAATCGAAGGGCGGCAGGAGACCGGACTTCGATTCGGGCCAGATCGCCTCCTCGACGAGCTGGTGGATGGTGACCGTCTCGGACTTGGCGTCGCCGGTCTGGTAGAGGTCGACCCGCAGGGCCTTGTCGACGAAGAACTCGTCGAACGCCGGCTGGGGCTGCGGCGCCGGCGCCGCCGGGACGGCGGACGGCATGGTGAGGATCAGCGCGGCCAGGGCCAGGATCGATCTTCTCATGGGAGCTCCTTCGGTCTTCCGAAGGATTATAGGTCGGATGGGCCGGGGACTCAACCCTCGGCGGCCGGAAAGGCCTGAGCATCGCCGGGGACCCGGAGGTCCCCGGCGGATCCCCCCGGCTCAGGCGCTATCCACAGAGGCCTCCCCCCTAGCGGCTCTTCCATTGGAACTGATGGGGCCATTGGGAAGCCGTCGCCGAAGGGGCGGCGGTATGGCACACCGAACAGGCCGTGGCCCGGCTGCCGCCGTGGGCCTCGAGGAATTCATCGATGCCCTCGCCCCGCGATGAGCTATGGCAGACCTTGCAGCTCCCGATCGCCGCGACGGTCGTCTGGTACTGGACCGCCTGGGCATTGTCGGAGGCCTCCAACGAAGGGACCATGGCGTGAGGGCTGCCGTGGCAGGCCGGGCAGGACATGCCGTGATGTCCGCTGGCGTTCCGGAAAAGAGTGGTCCCGGTATTGACCTCGGCGACGCCGGGGTGGCAGGTCGCACACATGGGCTCGTTCACCCACGGCACCCGTCCGCCGGTCGCGATGGAGCTGGCCACGTCCTGCATCGTGCCGTGGCAGCTGACGCAGTTGCCGTCGGCCGTCGTATGCGCGGCGCTCCGGCTGCACTTGGCGGTCCCGCCGGGATGGCAGTCGTAACAGGCCGCGCCGCGCGAAGCATGCGAGCCGTGGATGGCCCGGGACAGGTAGAGGCCCGAGGAGCCGGGCCCTGTCTGGCCCAGGGCCGGGCTGCCGTGGCAGGAAGCGCAGAGTACCGGGCTGCCCGCCAGGTTGGTTCCCACCTCATCGTCATGTTCCTGGAGGACGTCGAGGAGCGGATCGGCCCCGCCGTGGCACTTGGCGCAGTTGATCTCGTCGGAGGTCGGAACGGTCGCGCTCGTCTGGACTAGCACGGCGTTCGTCCCGGAGTCCCGGACCGTGATATCGGCGATCTGATAGGGGTTATAAGCCCCGGCATCGTTGACCGGCACGACCGGGATGCCGTTGACCTGGAAGTGGTCGCCCTTGACGACCATCGTCCCTGACAGGCCGTTGTTGATGGCCGGGTCCTCGAGGTTCAGGCCCAGGTTGTTGGGCAGCGATACGCCAAACAGAAGGGGCATGTTGTCCCAGAACTGGCCGTAGCTGCGCTTGCCGTAGGAAAAGGTGTTGCCGCGGATGGCATATTCGACCGTGAGCCCGGCCGTGACGATCTCGGGCGGATCGCCTCTCTTGACGACCTGGACCCAGACCGTATTGTAGGGCGGAAGTATCACCGCGCTATCGTAGGTCGGATTGAGGCAGTGCATGCCCAAGTCGTTCCAGGCGAAGGCCACATAGGTCATATTGGCGGCCGGGATGGCCTTGGAGTTGACATCCCCGTCCCCGTCGCCGTCCCCGTCGCCGTTCCCGTTCGAGCTGCACGAGACGAGGGCCGCCGCGGATAACAGGACGATCGCGAGCCGGGTCCACTTGGCCTTTTTCGGACGTTCCATGTCGCCTCCTTCGCCCCGGGTCGGGCGCAGATTCCATTATGGCCGCGGTCGCGGTCTCACCCCTTTTATGCAATTTTCGTGCCTCGGCCTTGTAGGGGAGAAAGGACGGATCATGGCACCCCCGGACGCAGGTTTCCAGCTCCCTGGCAGGACAGAGTCCCGGGAGACGGGATTTCGCCCCTCCTCCGGAGGAGGGGCCTCCTCCGGAGGAGACTTGAGGTGTCCGGGGCTTTTCGCTATAATAGCTATTCGACTGTTCGATTTCGGACCCTTGGTTGCCCCCACCGGCGATACCCCGAACATCCCGACAGGCGTGATGATTTATTCTCGTAGTGAGTGAGCTGTCCATGACGACCGACATCGCCCGCATGCGCAACATCGGCATCAGCGCGCACATCGACTCCGGCAAGACGACGCTGACGGAGCGGGTCCTCTTCTATTGCAAGAAGATCCACAAGATCCACGAGGTCAAGGGCAAGGACGGCGTCGGCGCGACCATGGATTCCATGGACCTCGAGCGGGAGCGCGGCATCACCATCGCCTCGGCGACGACCGCCGTCGAGTGGGCCGACCACTCCATCAACATCATCGACACGCCCGGCCACGTCGATTTTACGATCGAGGTCGAGCGGTCCTTGAGGGTCCTCGACTCGGCCATCCTCGTCCTCTGTTCGGTCGGCGGCGTCCAGTCCCAGACGATCACCGTCGACCGCCAGCTCCGGCGCTACAACGTCCCCTTCATCGCCTTCGTCAACAAGGCCGACCGGGTCGGGGCCAATCCCGTGAAGGTCCGCGATCAGATCGCCGAGAAGCTCGGCCACAACGCCGTCCTCATGCAGATCCCGATCGGCCTCGAGGGCGCCTTCAGCGGCCTCGTCGATCTCGTCACCATGAAGGCCCTGTACTTCGACGGTCCGGAGGGCGAGACGATCCGGGTCGAGCCCATCCCGGCCGAGCTCGCGGCCGAGGCAGGAAAAAGGCGGGAGGAGCTCCTCGACACCGCCTCCCTTCACTCCGACGAGCTCACCGAGGCGCTGCTCGAGGGCCGTCCGACCGAGGGTCTCATCCGGGCCGCCGTCCGCAAGGGCGTGCTGGCCCGCAAGCTCGTCCCTCTCTTCATCGGCTCGGCCTATCGGAACAAGGGCATCCAGCCCCTGCTCGACGCCGTCGTCCACTACCTGCCCGATCCGGCGGAGGTCGAGAACCGGGCCGTCGACCTCGATGCCGGCGGGGCGGAGCGCGTCCTCACCGCCGACCAGTCCGCCAAGACCGTCGCCCTGGCCTTCAAGCTCGAGGACGGGCCGTACGGCCAGCTGACCTATGTCCGTGTCTACCAGGGCTCCCTTCGCAAGGGCGAGGAGATCGTCAACACCCGCTCGGGCCAGAAGATCAAGGTCGGCCGTCTCGTCCGCATGCACGCCGACGCGATGTCCGAGATCGTCGAAGCCGGGCCGGGCGACATCGTCGCCCTCTTCGGCGTCGAGTGCGCCTCGGGCGACACCTTCTGCAGCCCCGGCCTCAACCTGGCCATGTCCGCGATCTACGTCCCCGAGCCGGTCATCTCCCTGGCCATCGAGCCCGTCGACAAGGCCGCCGCCGACCGTTTGGCCAAGGCCCTCAACCGGTTCACCAAGGAGGACCCGACCTTCCGGACGCACGTCGACCCGGAATCCAACGAGACGATCATCCAGGGCATGGGCGAGCTCCACCTCGACGTCTACATCGAGCGCATGAAGCGCGAGTACAAGGCCGAGGTCAAGACCGGCATGCCCCAGGTCGCCTATCGCGAGGCCATCAGCCAGGCCGTGGATTTCGACTACACCCACAAGAAGCAGACCGGCGGCGCCGGGCAGTACGCCCGGGTCATCGGCCGGCTCGAGCCCCTGGCCAAGGGCGCCTTCGAATTCGCGAACGAGGTCAGGGGCGGACGCATCCCGCGGGAGTTCATCCCCTCCTGCGAGAAGGGCTTCCGGGCCGTCCTGCGCAAGGGCCAGCTCATCGGTTTCCCGATCATCGGCGTCCGCGTCGTCATCAACGACGGCCAGTACCACCCGGTCGATTCCTCGGACATCGCCTTCCAAACGGCCGCTCAGGGCGCCTTCAAGCAGGCCTACATCAAGGCCAAGCCCCAGATCCTCGAGCCTGTCATGAGGGTCTCGGTCGAGGGGCCGTCGGAGTTCGCCGGCAACATCTTCGCCACGATCAGCCAGCGGCGCGGGGTCATCGTCAGCTCCGTCGAGGACGGGAGCTTCTCGAGGGTTGACGCCGAGGTGCCGCTCGGCGAGATGTTCGGCTACTCGACCGTCCTGCGCTCCCTCACCCAGGGCAAGGCCGAGTTCACCATGGAATTCCTGAAGTACGGCCGCGTGCCGCCGCATGTCGCCGAGATGCTCACGGAGCAGCACCTCGAGAACGAGCGGAAGAAAAGCCAGAGATAACGGAGGAGTCGCCCATGACGCTCACGGTCAAGGAAGAACTCATCAAGCGCAGCCCCCTGCGGGTGCTCGAGAAGTCCATTTCGGGGGGGTTGGGCAAGGGGAACATCGGCGTTCTGGCCAGCCGCAAGGGCGTCGGCAAGACGGCCTGCCTCGTCCACATCGCCGCCGATAAGCTCCTCCAGGGCCAGCACGTCATCCACGTCTCCTACGCCAGCCGCGTCGACCACATCGTCACCTGGTATGAAGACATCTTCAAGGAGATCGCCAAGAAGCCCAGGATGCGCGCCGCTCTCGACGGGTTCGACGAGCTCATCCGCCACCGGGTCATCATGAACTTCAAGCAGGACGGCGCCAGGACCGACCAGGTCCTCCGCAGCATCGAGGCCATGATCGTCCACGGGAATTTCCGGGCCCAGACCGTCATCGTCGACGGCCTCGATTTCGCCCAGGCCGGGACCGGCGATCTCCTGGCCTTCAAGGACTTCGCCGGCCGTCTCGGCCTCGAGGTCTGGTTCAGCGCCTCTCTCAAGAAGGACGACCCCATGTTCGACGAGCGGGGCATCCCTTACGAGCTCAGGAGCCACCTCGGCGCGATCGACGTCCTCATCTCCCTTCAGCACCACGGCGACCACGTCCACTTCAACCTCGTCCAGGACCACGGCCGGCTGGCCCCCAAGGACCTCCAGCTCAAGCTCGACCCGACGACGCTCCTCATCGCCAAAGAGGTCCGCCCCCGTTCCCGGGCCTGAAGCCCGCCGCCGGGCTTTGACTCGCCGCGGGCGGGTGTGCTATATCTGGCCCCTTGTCCTGTGGCCGCACCAAGCACCGCCATGACGCCCGAAGAAGCAACGAAGATCGCCTTCCCCTCCGGGACCCGCCTGGCCGTCATCGACCTCGACGGCACGCTCCTCAAGGGGATGAACGCCGAAAGGATCTTCTATCTCTACCTCCTCGTCCACAGCCACGTCAGCGTCTTCCGGATGGGCGGCTTCCTCCTGTCCCTCGTGGGGGACACCGTCCGGCTGGGGTTCCGGAAGGCCATCGGCTCCAACGCCCGCATTATCAGGGGAAAGACTCCCGGAGAGGTCAGGCAATGGGCCAATGCCTTCGGTCATGTCTTTCTCCGGAAGGCGGTCCCCGAGGACCTGCGGGCAAAGATCCTCAGCCTCAAGACGTCGGGCTGCCGCATCGTCCTCCTTTCCGGATCCCTGCAGCTCCTTGTCGATCAGCTCAGAGAGCGGCTCGAGGCCGATATCCTCATCGGGAACGAACTCGAGGTGGTCGACGGAAAGCTCTCGGGCCGGAAGACGGGGATCTTCCCTTACGGGCGGATGAAGATCGACGCGCTGTTCCACAGGATCGACCCGGAGGGCATCGACTGGCCCGGCTCCTGGGCCCTGGCCGACCGGATCTCGGACCTGCCCGTCCTCGAGCTCGTCGGCCATCCGGTCGCGGTCCACGCCGACCGCAAGCTCAGGCGCCTGGCCATCAGGAGGGGTTGGGAGAACATCAGCGGGCGCTAGGCCCGCAACCTAAAAGAGATAGCTCAGCCCGGCGAAAGCCCGGGTCTCCCGGCTGCCGTCCCGGACGTCCCCGATCCGGCCCCGACGATGTATCCCTTCCACGGCAACGAAGGCCCTGACGGGGGCCGAAGGCAGCCGCCAACCGGCCTTGAGAAGGAAACGGGTGCGGGAATCGAAGGCGCTGACGTTGTTCGTGAGGTCGGCCTCGAACCGGTCCAACCCCTCCCAGGAATCCCAGACATGGCCGCTGACGAGGCCGCGGATCCAGAGGTTCCCCCAATCCAGGTCGACGCGGCCGGAAACGCTCGCCCCGTAAGCATAATAGTAGCCATAATAGTTGAGCGTCGTCTTCATGCCCTCGATCGAGTGCGAGGCGGAATACGCGTTGAAGGCGAAGGCGTTCATCATGGCGAAATCGACGTAGGCGTCGGCCACGGCCCGGACCTTCAGGCGCCGGCCGAAGCGTGTCCAATCGACGACCGGCCCGACGAGGTGGGTCACCGTCATCTTGTCCCGGAAATCCGTCGGCGTCGCCGGCAGCGGTTCGAAGCGGGGCCGGTAGGCGCGGGAATCGTAGAAAACCGGCCTCTTGCGAAGATACGTGAGGGCCGAACCCAGGCCGATCGAGAGCGCCGTGCCCCGGCCCAGGGCGTCGATGTCCTGGCGGTACCAGGCCAGACCGACAACCCGGGCATAGAAATCCACTTCCTCGGCCAGCCGCTCGGCCAGCTGGACGTCGGCGGCCGGTCTTGTTCTCAGGGCCAATTCGAAGGAGAGTTCGCTCAGCGACGTGTCCCGAAGGACCTTCCTGAAGGTTCCTTCCCGTCCGTATTCAGGCGTCCTGATGATCTGCGTCTCGAGGCTGAGAAAGCCCGCGTCGAAGGCCCCCCGCCCCGTTTCCGAGGAGTGCCGCCAGCCCGCGGAGAGGGCGAAGTCGTGCCAGCCCGGCCGGGGAAAGACCTTCGAGGCCGGGTTCTTCCGGTCCAGCCACTGGTTGATCTTGTTCATGGGATTCATGAAGCCCAGGAACTTGAGCACCGGTGACGTGCTGTGGTGAAAATAATCCGAGAGCTGGAACCAGGATTCCCCGAGGGACCAGCCTGCGAACGTCGTCAGGAACATGTCGTTGACGGAGACGACCTCCCGCCACTCCGAGACGTATTCGTAGACGGCCGAGGTGGTGAAGGAGGCCAGGAACGATTGCGCCCAGGTGAGGTGGTTGGTCCTGGCCATTTGATAATAGAGGGTCCCTCCGACGACGTGCGAAAAATTGGTGGGATAGCAGTTCGAATCGAAACGGATGGCCTCGGTCGTCAGGAACCGGCGGTACTGATCGGCGAAGGTCAGCTCGAACTGCCAGTCCTCGACCCATTCATGGTAATCGCTCCAGTATTTGACCGTGGCATAGACCGACAGGAGCCCCAGCTGGACGAGGGCCCGGCGCCATTTCCGGGGCATCCGGACGTCGCCCGCAGGGGCCGGCGCCGCGACCTCCCTGTCCGGTTCGGTCTGGGCCACCAGGCTGAAGGCGGCAGGGACGGAAAGGCCGGACGGAAGGGAGGCCGGACGGAAGCTTACGACGGCGTCGCCGCCTGAGGCCGACAGGGAGAAGCGGGGACAGACCGCCGCCCCGGCCGGGCCCGCTGCGGCGGCCGCGAGGAGCGCCGCCAGCCCGGCGGCCATGGCTTTCCGTCTTAAGGGGCGATGCATATTTTACGGCTTTGTTTTTATCGAAAGAGGGAATAAAATATGCCATTCGTCGCGGAGAGTCAAGACATGTTCAGAGTATTGCCGGCCGGCCAGGCGGGCGGCCCGCCGCCCACGCGCCAGGCCCGCATCCGGACGCTCGTCTTCCGGCTGGTCGGCTATGCCGGCGTGGGCCTCTTCGTCTTCCTCATCGTCAAGACCGGACCGAAGGAGATCCTGCGGGCCATCGGCAGCCTCCGTCTCGTCGAGATCGCCGCCCTCATGGGGCTCCGCCTGCTCTACTGGACGATCCGGGCCGTCAACTGGCGGGCCCTGCTCGTCTCCGCGGGCGAGCGCGTCCCCTTCCGCGAAGTCCTCGGCGCCCGGATCGCCGGCTATGCCGTGAGCTATCTGACCCCGGCCGGGAATCTCGGCGGCGAGACCGTCCGCATCTTCTGCCTCGACAGTGTCGACCGCAATAAGGCCTTGGCCACGGTCGTCGTCGATAAGACCATCGAATTTCTGGCCGGCCTTTCGACGATCGCCCTGTCGGTCGTCTTCCTGATCACGGAGTTCGCGCTTCCCCGGCGCCAGAAGATCGAGCTCTTCGCCGCCATCGCCGCGCTCGTGCTGCTCCTGTTCTTCCTCATCCTCAAGCAGAAGCAGGGGCTCTTCACCTGGGCCCTGGACACCTTGAAGAAGATCAAGATCCGCATCCCCTTCTTCGAGAACCGGCGGGACAAGATCCTCGAGACCGACGCCCATATCTCGGACTTCTACAGCCGGAACACGGGGCTCTTCCTGGCGCTCTTTGCGTCCTATTTCGCCCAGGCCTGGCTCTGGGCGGCCGAGATCTACCTGACCTTCGTCTTCCTCGGCAGCACGCACCCGACCTTCTTCAAGTGCTTCCTGATCGTCACCCTGGGGTCGTTCTATTCGTTCCTGCCCGTGCCGGGGTCGGTCGGCGTCTACGAGCTGACCTATGTCTCGCTTTTCGCCCTGCTTCGGATCGAGATGTCCGCGGGCATGGCCGTCATCCTGATCCGGCGATTCGTGGGGATGGCTTGGGCGGGGCTGGGACTCTACCCGCTCTTGCGGAAGAGGGCCCGGCAGAGCGTCAGCGGACCTCCGGGGCCTTGCCCTTCCGAAGGAACCGGACGAGCTTGATGATGGTGCCGAGGAAGCCCAGCAGGAAGATCCCGGCCAGGAACCCGTCCGGGCGGCCGAGGATCGAGAAGACGAAGATGAGGACGACGGCCAAGCTCTTGGCCTCGGCGCCCTCGCCGCTTTTCTCCGAGCGCGTATAGACGTTGTTGATGTAGTAGAGGTTGAGCTGGAGGAGATAGAGCCCGACCGTCACCAATCCGAAGGCGAGAAAGCGGACGCTCCCCGTGTACCGGAAATAGCCGAAAGCCGCCCCCGTCAGCACGGCGAAATCGGCGATGCGGTCGAGGAAGAGGTCCAGGAAGGCGCCGTAGCGGCTGGTCATCCCTTTGGCCCGGGCCAGCATGCCGTCGGCGGCGTCGAAGATCGTCGAAACGAGCGCGAGCGATCCCCCCAGGGCGAAGAACGCGGGCGTGCCGCCGAGAAAGGCCAGCGCCCCGAGCAGGGCGAAAAAGAAAGAGGTCAGGGTCAGCTGGTTGGGCGTGATCGAGGTGTTGAAAACGAGCTTGACGACGATAGAGGCCGGCGGCCGGATCAGGAACCGGTCGAACGGGAGGTACTGGCGGACAAAGGGATAGGACGAGACGGTCTTCATCGACTTCCGGAAGTCGAATCCGTTCTCGGGAGTGCTCATGGGGGGACCTCGGACTTTTCGGCCATTTATATCCCACCCGGGGGCCCGGCGTCAAGGAGCCGGGGCCGGGGGGGCCGGTTCAGCGCCCGGGCCGGAAAATGGTATAATCGAGGTCTGATCCACGGAGGTGAGCGAATGAGGAAACGAGCCTGGCTCCTGGTCGCGGCCCTGGCGGTTCTGTCCCTGTCTCTCCCGGCGGCCTTCAAGAAGGAGGACGTCAAGGTCCACTCTCTCGACAACGGCCTCAAGATCCTGCTCCTCGAAGACCACGATATCCCCAGCGTCGCCTTGTACACGTTCTTCCGCGTCGGGTCGCGCAACGAGCGGCCGGGCCTGACCGGCGTCTCTCACTTCATCGAGCACATGATGTTCAACGGGACCCCCGGGATCGGGCCGGGCGAGTTCGACCGGCGCATGGAGTTCCAGGGAGGGCGCAACAACGCCTACACCTCCGACGACATGACCGCCTATACGGACTGGTTTCCCCCGGCCGCCCTCGAGGCCATGATCGCCATGGAAGCCGACCGCATCCAGGGGCTGGCCTTCGTGCCGGAGGTCTTCGAGTCCGAGCGCGGGGTCATCGCCTCCGAACGGCGGCTCGGCGTCGACAACGACAACGACGCCCTCCTTGCCGAGACCGTCCGGGCGACGGCCATCATGGCCCACCCCTATCATTGGGACGTCATCGGCTGGATGAGCGACATCCTGAGCTGGCGCCGCGACGAGGTCATGGCCTATTACCGGACCTACTACGCGCCGAACAACGCCGTCCTCGTCGTCGCCGGCGATATCGATCCCGTCCGGACGCTCGAGCTCATCCGCAAGTATTACGGCCCCGTCAAGGCCTCCCCTCCCCCGCCTCCGGTCAGCACGGTCGAACCGCCCCAGCTCGGGACGAAGACCGTGGTCATGCGCAAGGAGGCCCAGACGCCGTCCTTCACCGCCGTCTGGCACGGCCCGAGCGCCAAGAACCCCGATTTCCTGCCGCTCTCGATCCTGGCCAAGCCTCTCCTCGAGGGCGAGAGCAGCCGGCTCTACCGCCGCCTGGTGCGCGAAGAGGAGCTGGCCATCGATGTCGGCGGCGGCATCGGGGAGACGATCGATCCTCATCTCTTCATGATCGACGTCAAGCCCCGGCCGGGCGCCGACCTCGACCGGATCGACCGGGTCATCGAGGAGGAGCTGGCCAAGGTCCGCAAGGACGGCATCACGCCTCAGGAATACGACAAGGCCATGAACATCATCCGCGCCGACTTCTATCAGGGCCTGCAGACGGTTGCCGGCAAGGCCAACCAGCTCGGCGCGACCGAGCTCGTATTCGGCGACTTCGCCAAGCTCTTCACGATCATGGACGACTACGCGGCGGTCAAGGTCGAACGGGTCAAGGAGGCCGCGGGTAAGTACCTGATCGAAACGAACAAGACGGTCGGCAAGCTCATCCCCGAAGGAGGCGCGCAATGAGAGGCTCCACCCGGACGGTCCTGGCCCTCGTCCTGGCCCTCTCGATCGCCGCGGCGGCCCTGCCCCTCCAGGCCGGCCGCCAGCTGCCCGCGCCCGAGAAGCTGGTCCTCAAGAACGGCCTCACGGTCTATCACTTCCGGAACGCCGACGTGCCCCTCGTCAGCCTCCGGATGTTCGTCGGCGGCGCCGGATCGGCCGCCGAACCGGCCTCGGCCGAGGGCGTCGCCGGCCTGGCCGCGGCCCTGCTGATGAAGGGGACGTCGAACATGGACGCGGACGCCGTGGCCGAAGCCCTCGACTTCATGGGGGCGAGCTTCGGGATCGGCGCCGCAGAGGAGTACGCCCAGGTCTACGCCGACAGCCTGGCCGAGCATTTCCCCCGGCTTCTCGAGATCGCCGCGGCCGTGCTCATGGACCCGGCCTTCGCGGCGGACGAATTCGAAAAGGAGCGGTCCCTCCGGATCGACGGCCTCAAGGCCGCGAAAGACAATCCGGGCCTGGCCGTACGCTATTATTTCCAGAAGGCCTATTTCGGGGGGCATCCCATGGGCCATCTGGCCTCCGGCATCGAAACCTCCCTGAGCGAGATGACTGTCCAAACGGTCAAGGACTTCTACAAGAAGCAATACCGTCCCGACCGGGCCATCGCCGCGGTCGTCGGCGATATCGACCGGGACGTCCTGGTCGGGCTCCTCGAGAAGACGCTCGGCCGCATGGCCAAGCCGGCCGGGCCCGCGCCCGCTGCGGCACTTCCCGCCCTGCCCCTGCCGGCCGGGAAGAAGCTTATCCTCATCGACAAGCCCGACGCCACCCAGGCCTACTTCTCGCTCGGGGCGCCGGGCTATGCCATGGGGGACAAGATCACCGCCGCGGCCTCCGGCATGAACACCCTGTTCGGCGGCCGGTTCACCTCCTGGCTGAACACCGAGCTGCGGATCAAGCGGGGCCTGACCTACGGCGCCTCGAGTTCCGCCCGCAACTGGGCCGTCGGCGGCATCACGGTCCTCAGCTCCTATACCAAGAACGACAAGATCGGCGAGATGCTCGACATCGTCTTCGATCTTCTGCGGAAGGCGAAGGACGGGTTCGGCGCGGAGGAGACGGAAAGCGCCCGCAACTACATCCTCGGCCAATTCCCGCCGAGCCTGGAGACCAACGCCAGCAAGGCCGGCGCCTATGCCCGGCTGGCCTTTTACGGGCGGGGTTTCGACGAGTACGACAAATACCTCGGTGAGATCGGCAGGCTCACGCCGGAGGACCTCAAGGCGGCCGCCGCAAGGCTCCTGCCACGGGAGGATTACGTCCTCGTCGTCGTCGGCAAAGCGGCGGAGATCAAGCCCCTCCTGGCCAAGTTCGGCACCTGGCAGGAGAAGCGGATCACCGATCCCGACTTCTAGGGAGACGCCGGGGGAGGAGAAAAAGGAAACGCCATGACGATGCGAAACGCGTTTGTGACGGCCGCCCTCATGGGCCTCCTGGCCGGGGGACCGGTCCTTGCCGCAGGCCAGGATCAGGATAAGATCGCCCTCCGCTTCGGCCCGGCCGAAGGCACCCTCATCACCTACAGCTTTTCCAGCGTCATCAATGTCGACGGCAAGAACTTCATGGGCATGGACCTGGGGCTGAATGCCGATTCGCGCGGCGAGATCCGGCTCCTCGCCAAGCCCTCGTCGCGCGACACCGTTCGGACCGACCTGACCAGCCCCGGCATCGATGTCAACATCCGCCTGCCCGAAAAGGTCATCTCCCAGAAGCTCGGCGCGACCAAGGGGGCGGCCCTCGAAGTCGTCTTCAACCG
>Ga0209706_10000222_pt1 | contig 31101 bp, 29 predicted proteins | sample PPLLaktember2015_6_FD_187263 | JGI IMG/M metagenome (GOLD analysis project Ga0209706, IMG submission 187263) | Freshwater sediment microbial communities from Prairie Pothole Lake near Jamestown, North Dakota, USA - PPLs Lake P8 Core (1) Depth... | ecosystem: Environmental > Aquatic > Freshwater...
CTTCCCTGCTACGCAAGGAAGGGGGCTTATCTCGCTGTATTACATACAGTTTCCCCCTCTTTGCGGAGCAGAGAGGGGGATAAAAGGGGGTGAGTACATGTGACCCAGGAGCAGAGAGGGGGACGCAAGGGGGTGAGTACGTGTGATCCAGAAGCAAAGAAGGGGGTGAGTACATGTGATTGAAAGGGGAAAATAAGTTTCTACCCTATCCGCAATTCAAATTTAGATTTATCTTTTTTAAAGAAATAATGTTTTGATAATGGAACCAATGAAACCAGAATAAAAAAACTTCCCAATGTTGCTACAATTGATGATCCGGCTGGAAAGTCAAAATAAAAAGAAACATTTAAACCAACAAAACTTCCAAAAAAGCTCACTATTAATGAAACGATAACTACCGCTTTATTTGAACGGACAAGGATTATGGCACAAACAGATGGAATAATCAAATAAGAAAATACAGGGATTACGCCACTAGTCCTTACAGCAAAAACGATTGATAAACCGATAGAAATATAAAACAAGAAATTCCAGATATTGAAACCTTTTTTTTCAATTTTACCAACTTCAAAACCTTCGGTAAGTTCAAAAAACTTTTTTCGAAAAATAATATGCATAACCATCAACGCTCCAAAAACAATTAATGTAATGACAATCTGGTTTATATTTACAGAAAGGATATTTCCGAACAATACTTCCTGAATATCCGAATCACCATGAGGTGTCTTTGAAATAAGCATAACTGTTGCAGCAGAAGCGAAAGCATAAATTATTCCAATGATAGCTTCCAGTTTTAATCGCTTATCCCTGATATCAATCAAAGAAATTAATAATGCCCCAAGGAGAGTGAATACCACTGGAATTGTTGTTAAACCAAAACCAATAAAAGCAGCGAATGCACCACCAAATGATGAAATCTGACCAAGCGCCAGATCAACAAAAACTATTCCCCTGCCTACTACATGTACACCAAGGTATGACAAAAACAAACCTGTTATTAGTGAAATTATGAATGCCTGCACCATAAAATTCAAACTGAACATTTCAAACATACTATTTCTTATTATTAGTTTATTTTCTTCAGGAAGTGCTGTGTAAACAAAATTTAAAAGACAAAATAATTGCCCAAATAAATAATTATTTAATTCCCGGAATCAACTTACCAATATTGTAATCAAATAAGTCAAAATAATCTTTGATATTATCGAATGCTCCAACAGAGGTGCCAAGTATTATGGTTTTAGCGCCGGTTTGTTTTGAAACAACATCCGACGAAGAGGTTGTAAAATAGGGTGATGAAATAATAACTTTAATAGCATTGTCTTTAACTTCGGAAATTATTTTTACAAGTTGTGTCGGAGTGGGTGGGATGCCTGGTTTTGGTTCCATGAAATCAACAATTATTAATCCGAATCGTTGCTCAAAATAGCACCATTCATTGTGGTAGGCGATAATTTTTGCACCTTTAAATGGAGCCATTTTCATAGTCCATTCTTCCAGCTTCAAATCAACTTTAGTATTAAAGGCTCTGAGATTCGCCTCAAAAAAAGCTTTATTTTCAGGAGATATTTTTACAAGGGCATTGCAAATGTTTTTTGCAATATGCTTCCCATTTACCGGATCTAACCAATAGTGGGGATTTCCGTAGATGTGAATATCGCCTTCGCCACGATTGATACTTGAAGGCACCTGTAATAAAGAAATGCCAATGGAGGCATCCACATAACCATTACTTCCCTTTTGAATTTTCGGATTACGCGAACTTAAAAGGAGTTGTGGCGACCAGCCGGTTTCCAAATCTAATCCGACCGTGACAAACATATCTGCCTTTACAAGCTTAATGATATAACTTGGTTTTGGATCGACAAAATGCAGATTTTGGTAACCTGTAGCGATTGAAAAAACATCTACCTTATCATTCCCGATTAGTTCCGTAATGCACTTTAAATCAGTAGTTGTAGTAACCACATTTATCTTTGTTGCATTAACAAAAGAAGTCACTATTGAGGAGAGAAGAAAAAATACAATTTTCAGCTTCATTTTTTTTAATTATTAGTATTGATGCGCTCCATGGACTCCGATAACAAAAATCCACCGGAGCAATATCTGGATTGGTTCTTTTTCCACATTACCTGAAGTAATTTTCCCTTCAATTTCTATTTTCTGAAATTCGGTGGCATACCAGCCAACTGTTGCCGAATAAGAGTTTTCAATATCACTCACAGAATACGGTTTATCTGAATGACTATACATCCCTGTAATAAATAAGCGCTTCGAAATTTGATAATTAATGAATGAATACATGCCGAAAGTATTAACAACATTATTTTTTGAAGTGTCTGCTTTGCTGAACCATGCTTCCGACTGCCAGGTAAAGGATCTGTAAGTATTAAACTGCACTGGTTTCCATTTACAGGTAAGATCAATTGCAACAATATTGGTCCTTAAATCAAAAGAGTTGGCGCCAGTTATACCTGATAATCCTAACTCCAGAGTGGTATTTGGCGACAGGTCGAAAAAGTTTTTTAAATGTGCCAGTCCAAGATATTTATTCCCCGCACTTCTAGAAAAACTTGGATTATCAATTGGTCCATTAGTGATCTGTACAACAAATTCCTGATAAAAAACAGAAATTGGAACCAGCCAGCTTAAAGAGATTCCCTCATCATTAATTCCTTCACCAAAATAATTATCATAGGCATCCGGAAGGCTTATAAATGGCAGGGTATGTGGATGTACAGGATTAATTCTGCCCATTGCACCTTTAAACTTACCTGCCTTTAATTGCAGATGTGCAGGTAAAGAAAGCGTTGTAAGATATCCTTCCTCCAAATCTAAATTGAACTTCCCGGTAGCAGGATCTTTCCCCAATGTTAAAAAGAAATCGGCTCTGATATAGGGATCTGCCACCGACTGAAATGAAATTTCCACTTCATTAATCCCGGCATCAAAATTTCTTTTGGCATTGTGTCTATAAGAAGTCTGAAAATCACCAATTACACTAATATCGGGTAGTGTTTTGGGAGCTGTTCCAGCCTGAAAAAAAGCAGAAGATGAATTAGTTTTATTCATTTGTTGTTCAATCTGTTTTAATAACACAGAATCCGGTTTATCAATGCTGTCATTTTGAGATAACAGATTTATTGGTAGTGATAATAAGAATGCGGTAATCAGGGCCGGTTGTATATTGTAATACATTACCTGTGTTCCTATATAAAAAGAATCATAATGCTTTCTTCTTATAGAACGTGCTGGTATATATTTTGTTTAAGTTAAAGCCCTTAGAAATTAAAAATCAGGAAAAGATTCTCATTAAGGAATTAACGTCTCACATGTACTCACCCCCTTTGCAGCCAGAAAAGATTGTTAACTGCACAACGCGTTAAGTAATTATTTTATCAGATATGCCATTAATACATTACCATGCCTGATATAAAGTGTCCCTCTTTTTATTACGGGGTGAGCCCAGAAGGGTCCTTCTCCTTTTGTGATCTGAAACTCGCTAACTATGTCAAGTTTTGAAGTATCAGGTTTTACAAGGGCCATATGACCTGACTTTTCTTCAAAAAGGTACAGCATTCCATCGGCAGAAATTACAGACCCTCTGGAGTACCATTTTGTGGTCCACAGGGTTTTGCCTGTTGTCCAGTCTACGCAGGTCCACATGTCAACAGGCTTTGACATATGTGTTGTTCCGTAAATTTTATTTCCCAGCAGGACGACTCCTCCAAGCTGGGGATCAAAATTTCTGTTCTCCCAGACAATATCAACTGAATTCCCATCCTTTGAAAGCTTAAGCTTTAATGCCACCCAGTTGTAACCATTCGCAATAAGAATATGCCCATCCTTGTAGACAGGTGTCATTGCATGATTTTTCATTACCCTTCCGGTTGCTGCATTAATATCTGCATAGTTTAATTTCCACATGATTTTACCATCTTTGGCATTGACTGCAAATATATGTGTCCCCATTACGGTAACAATTATTTTCTTTCCGGCATACTCAAAAAGTTTAGGATTTACATATTGTGGCTCCTGGTCGAGAGGTTCTGCTTCCCATAAAAGTTCAGGGCCGCCCTCAGGCCACTTTTTAAGTAATCCGGATTCATTATAATTACCACTTCGGCCAGGTCCCCGCCATTCATAAAGCTGACAGTAACCAATGGTCACGGAGACTATATAGAATAATACTGATAAAAATAATTTTGAAAAAAATGATTTCATAATGTTAAATTCTTATTAATGAGTTTAATACTATCGGACCTGGCCCTGTCACTTATCAATTTGCTGTACATTTCAGGATTCTGCCAGGATGTAGCAATAATAATTTTGGAACTAATATTAATTTTGAATACTAAAACCTGAGTACAACATATTTAAATTTCGAGCCATTATTTTCAAGCTTTCTTCACTTTTTTATAGATCTCAAACCATGTGATGCTGAAAAAACCAGCCACTGTGCATACTAAAAATTCAATTAAACCAATTTTTTCAAATAGAAAAAGGTTCAGAAGAAATGGTATGTTAAGGATCAGGATCAGGAAGATAATTGCTCCACCAATAATCCATGTAACCGCTTTATTTGGAGTTGAAAGTATCTTTAAAAATCCCGATGTCCATGAGCGGTTTGAAATGATAACAGCAATATTTGAAACTATTAATGTAACAAATGTTAGTGTTCTTACACTTTTCTCCGGATATCCAATTTTAACACCTATAAAATATACAAGCAGACTGATAATTAAGATTCCGATACCCTGAATACAGCTAAAAATTATTTTCCTTGCTCCAAAGAATGGCTCGTTGATATCTTTTGGAGGCCTGGACATTACATTTTTTTCCTCTTTTTCTGCTTCGAAAATCAATGTACAGGCCGGATCGATAATTAATTCAAGGAAAACAATGTGAACAGGCCACAGGATTAGAGGTAAGTCAGCGAATAATACAGGTATCAGTGATAATCCGGCAATTGGAACATGTATAGCAAAAATATATGCCAGAGCTTTTTGAAGGTTATCGAATATTTTTCGTCCCATTTTCACAGCTCCTACAATCGATGCAAAATTATCGTCCATTAATACAAGGGAAGATGCCTCCCTGGCAACATCAGTACCCTTTTCACCCATTGCAATTCCTATATTCGAAACTTTCAGAGCAGGAGCATCATTGATTCCATCGCCCGTCATTGCAACTATTTCATTATTTTTTTTAAGGGCATTCACAATTATGAGCTTTTGTTCCGGGACCACACGTGCGAAAATATTCACAGCTTTAATGCGTTCACAAAGTTCATCCTCAGTCATCTCATTTAATTCTGAACCCGTTATGAAGAGTTCCGGATTTTTGATCCCGATCTCTTTCCCGATATTGGTTGCTGTTACAGGGTAATCGCCCGTAATCATTATTATCCGGATACCCGCTTTATAACATTCCTCCACAGCTGCAGGCACATTCTTCCTGATAGGGTCTGACAATCCTATTAATCCTACAAATTCAAGATCAAAATCGTGTTGAATTGTTGGAAGTTCCCCGGAAACGATACCTGCTCTCGCTACGCCCAATACTCTAAGCCCTTCCGAGGCCATTTCAGCCACCACTTTTTCATAACGTGATATTCTATCACCTTTCATGTGGCAAAGGTCAAAGATAGCTTCCGGAGCACCTTTTACTGCAATTACCTTTTCCTGTGTACCTTTATGTGAAAAAACCCTTGACATTGCCAACAGGTCTTTAGACAATGGATACTCTTTTTCCATTACCCAGTCAGTATGTATATGCTCAGAATTTTGAAGAAACTTATCGCCGATGTTTATTATAGCCTTTTCCATCGGATCAAAAGGATTCACCTGACTCGACAAAATTCCATATTCAATAATTTTGTGGAATGGTTCAGGGAAGGTATCACCGGATACTATGCTGGAAAAATCAGTCCCGTTAAAGAGTCGTGTAACAGTCATTTTATTTTGGGTCAGTGTGCCTGTTTTGTCAGTACATAGCACTGTTGCAGAACCAAGAGTCTCTATGGCAGCAGGTTTACGCGTCAATACCGATTTTTTCGACATTCTCCATGCTCCAAGAGCAAGGAAAATGGTTAAAACCACCGGGAACTCTTCTGGCAGCATAGCCATCGCCAGGGTAATTCCTGCCAGAAAACCTTTTAGTAAATCGCCCCTTGTTAAAGTATAAATGGTAATTACCAGGATACATAAAAGAATACCTATTATGGCCAGGCGTTTCACTAAAATCCCCATTTCCCTTTTTAGCCGGGTGGGTTCATCTTTTACAGATTCGAGCGCTTTTCCGATTTTTCCGATTTCAGTATTTAATGCTGTGGCAGTAACTTTTACTAATCCATTTCCCTGAACAATCAAAGATCCTGAATATACAACCGGCAGATCGTCACCTCCCGGCATGAGTATAACATCTCCTTCTCTCCATTCCCGTTTTCTCACAGGTACCGATTCTCCCGTTAAAAGAGACTCATCGGCCAACAAATTGTTATTCCTCAGAACCAGAGCATCGGCGGGGACCCTGTCTCCCTCCTGTAAAACCACAATATCTCCTGTTACAACATCTCTTCCGGGTATTCTGATTGTTTCTTCGTCACGGATGACTAACGCCCTTGGACTTGCAAGGTCTTTCAGCGCATCCAGTGCTTTTTCGGTCTTTTTCTCCTGATAGAACTCGATCCCCATTATTACAAATACGAAGCTAAGAAGCATTAATCCTTCCTGTAAATCTCCAAGTATCAGGTACAAGATTCCACAAGCCACCAGCAAAAGGAACATAGGTTCTTTTACTACTCCCAAAGCGATTTTAAACACACTTTTTGGCTTCGTGGAAGGCAGTTCGTTATATCCTTCTTTTTGAAGTATCTCTGATGCCTCTTTTTGTGACAGACCTCTGATAGTTTCTGTTTTAGGTGTCGCGTACATTAACTTTTTTTAAACATGATGTCCAGCCCATTTCGGCAGCTTCCCTTCTACCATTGATCCATCATTTACCTTTAACAGAACCTGAAGAGAGTGTCTTCATCAGCCGGTGCATGAACTCGACACCATTAAAGAATTCCCTTACACCAATACGCTCGTCTCTGCCATGAGCTCTGACATCATCAACATCTCCGAACATTCCTGAAATACCGTAGACAGGTATTCCGGCAGAGCGAAGAAACTTCCCGTCGGTAGCACCTGTAGCCATAACAGGAGTGACTACCACGCCCTCCCACATTGAGGCTGTTATTTTGTCAACCGCATCCAGTACATCTTTTCTGAGAGGTGACATGGGACCCGGTTCAGCGGCATAGGTGTTTATCAGTTCAATCTGAGGATCATTTATAATATTCTTAAGCACGGTTGTGACATGTTCCATGTTATCATCCGGGAGTAAACGGCAATTAATATTTGCAGTAACAGTCTGAGGAAGAGCATTATTTGCGTGGCCTCCACTGATCATTGTCGTGACACAGGTTGTTCTCATCTGCGAATTATAATGAGGATAACTTTTTGCCAGACGGTTGGCTGCAGCCGTGTCAACCGGCAATACCGATACGGCCAGCATATCTGCTTTTACCTGAACTGTTTCAATCTGAGCGCTCCGCTCAAAGAACATGCGGGATGTCTCATTAAGATCTAGCGGAAAGTTATACGCAGACAACCGTGTAAGTGCTTCTGCTATTCTATAAATAGCATTGTCCTTTACGGGTAAAGAGCTATGACCCCCCTTATTGTGTATTTCGAGGGTAAAATCAGCGTAAACCTTTTCGCTGGTCTGAATTGTCATAATTATTTCGCGACCATCCTTCATAATACCGCCACCACCATCAGGATTAATGCAATATTCGGCATTGATAAGCTCCCGGCGATTAGCCAGCAACCATTGAATGCCGTTGGCATCGCCACCTTCCTCATCTTCAGTAAGTGCAACAATAATATCCCGTTCGGGCAGAAATTTTTCCTGCTTTAACCGGATCAGGTTTGCAACCAGGTCGGCATCTTCGTTCTTCATGTCAGTTGTTCCACGCCCATAGAAATAACCGTCAATTTCCGTGAATTTGAAAGGATCAAGAGACCAATCCTGTCGAAGGGCCTCAACAACATCAAGATGCCCGATGAACAAAACCGGAGGCTGAGTTCCTTTTCCGCGATACCTTACAACCAGATTCATGTGCTGAGGCTGGGGCCCTACAACACTGATGTCGCTTTCCGGGAATCCCGCATTTCTGAGTCGTTTGGCCATTGCTTCGGCAGCTACTGTACTTCCCATATTCACAGTCGTGTTAATATCAACCAGTTCCCTGAAGATATCAAAGGCAAGTTCCTGTTGAGCATTCCTGACCTGTGGAATTCCTTTTACCTGTGAATATGTTAGTCCATTATTAAGGAATATGGTAAGGGTTAAAAATAAGGCAGCGGACAGTTTCATAATGTCTTTTTAGTGGAATAATTCAAATGAATACTTATTTCTGAAATCAAAAATACTGATTGATTTGAAAATGACAATTTATTTCCGTGAATGGGTGGGTAAACCGGAGCTGAAATGCCTGAATTCAAAAATTTACAGGTTAAAATTACATGAATTACCAGCGTTCATGAACCTGGCCGTTGGATTCAATTATTGAAAAATTCTAAGCTTAAAGCCCCCATTAAATACAAAGCCATCCGTAGGTGCCCAGATATTACTGAATGTCGGACTATTTACCGGAGGCAATACCAACGGTTCAAAATCCGACTGAATTACGTCTGTAAAATTCTCGAAATTGATAAATACCGAAACCCTTTTAAAGTACCTCATAAGCATAATACCCATGGTCCAATACTCAGGTTTTAAAACATATGACTCATCCAATTGGCTGCCGGTGTAATATACTTCATAACCTGCCGACCATTTTTCTTCGACTTCATAAAACAGGACAATCCCTAAAGTGTGCCTGGGTGTCAGTGGTTTTTGTTTGTAAATATTGTCATACCGGAGTTCTGTATTTACCAGGGCGTAGTTCAGGAACAATTTAAGATTATCATATCTGAGCTTGATATTGGTTTCGAAACCTGAACTTAAAATATTGCCATCGGCACTTTCGAAAGAATATCCGTCAGAGGTGCTGTTTGCTCGTAAAACGAGGGCATTTTTGAGTCGGGTGAGAAAAAACATCTGATTGACAGAGAATATAAATTTATTAAAAAATATGGTTTTATAATTAATGTCAAAATTGCCACCTGTTGAAGTTTCGGATCTTACTGAATCAATATTTATAGGAGATATATTCTTATACCAGAATCTTTCAGCATCCTCGGTAAAGATTGTCGGAAGCTTGTAACCCATTGCTCCGCCTATGCGGGATGTAAGTTTCTTATTTACTTTAAACAGCAGCGACACTCTCGGTAAAGTGAATGTTCCGTATCTGAAATTATAATCGGTTCTTAAACCTCCCTCAAAAGTAAATTTCGGGCTGATTTCTGATGTATTTTGTATAAATGCTCCAACCGTATTTTGTGAATAATCTCTCAGCGGGTAAAGGCTGTCATTATCCTCTGTAAATTTTTCGAAATAGTGGTTTATTCCAAATTGCCAATCGGTTTTTTCATTCTTCTGAAGGTTATATAGTATCTCGGTAAATCCTGATATTTGACTTCCTTTAAATTGATAATCGGGTATACTTAGTTTACGATAAAAATAACCAATACTGTTTTTTGCAGTAATTGTCCGGTTTTCATTTGAATTTCCGAAGAAAAGATGTGTTGAATATCTTTCGGAAAAATTTTCTTCTTTAAATACATGATTGGCATCAGGATTTCCTTTAATAACTTCCATGTCTCCGCCGGTTCTGTTATCAATGGTAGTATTTAAACCAAGGTTAAGTTCAGTTGATGGATTTATATAGTAATAAAATTTGGGATTCAGGTTAACGGTTATTGCCTTTGTAATATTTGAAAACCCGTCATTATCAGTATCCTGAGCCACCTGATTAGTAGCAGAGCCATAGATAGATAGACCTGTTTTGCCGTATTTTTGCGCGTAGAAACCATTGCCTGTTGTACCTGAAGCACTTGTCTGGTTAAACAAAAAGTCCATTTTAGGTTCATCTGTCGGAGTAATGGTTACCAGATTTACAAGTCCTGCTATTGCTCCACCACCATATAAAGTTGAGTTACTACCTTTTATGAGTTCCACTTGTTTTAAATCAAGCGGTGGTATTTGCATAATCGAAAGTCCGCCGGCAAAGCCACCATACAGAGGAAAGCCATCTTTTAATATTTGTGTGTAACGCCCATCCAATCCCTGAATACGTATGCTTAAATTCCCGGAACTTAACGATGTTTGCTGCATTTGCACACCGGTTGTTTCCTGCAGAAGCATTCCGATATTGGATGAATTCATGGCTGCTTTTTCTCCCAGTTCCTCTTCGGTTATGGCTTCAATTCTTGTCGGTATGTCTTCAATCGTCCGTGAAGACCTTGTAGCAGAAATAATAACCTCTTCCAATTCCTCTTCACTTTCTTTTAATATTATCCCGATTATTTTCTTATCGTCATTTGGAAACCTGAGAGTCATTTTATATTCTTCATACCCGATAAAAGATATTTCAAATTTCACATTCCCGTCAGGTAAATTATCAAATGAAGCAACTCCCCTTTCATCTGTAATTGTTCCGGCAGTAGTGCCCTCAATTACAATAGTGGCGCCAATTAAAGGTGCACCGGATACTTCTGAAATTTTGAAGTTTACACTATTTTGAGAATACGAAATCACTCCTGATGCCAGAGTTAAAATGAATAATATTGTAAATCTCATTGCGATCTCTAATGGTACGTAATTTCACCGGGAATTTCAGACTTATTTCTTAAGATGATCCAAAATTAAGTTCACATCATTTACAAGTGAGTTGGCTGAGAACGATGCTCCTGATAACGCATCCACATTTCTTTTGTACTCAAACCGGGTCGATGGCTTACCGTAAAATTGCTTAAGCCAGCCTTTGTTTGTAATCTCATAACCATACTCTGACCTGTATTTTAGTATTTTGATATTAATGATTTCAAGGGATTTGTTTATGATAATCATGTAATCAAAATTCTCAAATCGCCCTTTAGCTGATGAAAAAATCACCATTGTTCCATTGTTACTGTTTTCAGATTCGAAAAGGTAATATTCCTGTGTGGCTGTGATCTCAACTTCCCTTAAATCTCCTGTCCCAAGTATAGATACAACATATTTATCTGCTGCATTTTTGTACTGATGACGAAGCGAATCAGAAACTATTAACATCGAAAGTGTAATTAGTAAACCAAAAATCATTTCAGTAAGTTGATTAAATAAATATTTCAAAGTTTGAACATCGAGGCAGAATACGGATACCTGGTCAGAACCATACTCCAAAACCAGCATTAATGGTTTTTCTCGTAATTTCATCAGCAGCTGACCTTGCCAGCTGCAAATCTGCTTTCAGTACTGCTCCCTCAGCAAGTTTCCAGCCAATTCCGAATACATATTCATTTACCTTATAATTATCCTGTTTTGTTATAAGCGGATCTACCCTGAAGTGAGTGTTGTAATTCTCATATCTGATAAATGGAGTGAGACTATATTCTGAACCTGACTTCTGCAGAATGTTGTAAGCAATTTCACCATACATACCCAGAATCTGTTTACCTGCATCGTTACCTGTCAGTATGTTGTATTGTGCTGTATTTGACAAAACTGATAAAATAAATTCACTCCTTAATGACAGACCTCCGGTGTTGTATCTTGCATCAAGTCCGACCATTGTAATGCCAACAATTGAAGAATCAGCATGGGCTACGGATTCAAGATTTGAACGGTCAAGATTTTTATATAACGCTGATTCTGATTTTCCAAGATAGCCTGAGATTCCTAACTTTAACCCTGATACACCGAAATAATCAATCCTTAAAGAAACGTCAGGAGAGGTCATGACTGATTTTGCTCCTTTTTGCCTTGCATCACGTAAGAATTTTTCTCCGTTTATCAGTCCTTTAGTACCATCATGACCTGAAAAACCGTTCAAAAGATAAGCCTGATATTTAATTCCCGGCCCCTGGAATCGTCCTGTAAAACCCAGGCCAATTTCCCTCCATGTTGTTGGCACAATAATGTTATCAACTGTCGGTCTGTTCACTCCATTGAATGTAGTTGGTTCATGGTATTCGTTGATTATACCCATTGGGACAAGCAATAATCCCGTTCTGAAATTCAAAAAGTCCGTAAATGAATGATTGATAAAAGCTTGTTCGACAAACAATTCCTTTACATGCTCAAACTCAATCTCACAAAAGAATGATGTTTTATCAGAAAAAGCATATCCCATGCTTAGTACTAATCTGGATACATCCAATGATGAGTTCAATGCTCTGTCTTCAACAAACTGTTTGGAAAAATCAACCTGTCCATATCCACCAAATACAAGTTTGTCTTCCTCTTTTGCCAATATTTCAGAGGATAAATTTTTTGGTTCGTTGTCGTTTTGCCCGTTAACGGCTGCCAGCCCGCCTGTAAAAGTTAAAATGAAATAAAGTATAATTCTTTTCATTATTATTTTCCCCAAAGATACTCGCATAATCTTATTTAGAATGATTCTATTTTATGATATGTATTACTTTTTCTTCATAGAGATGTGATTATCTGATAACAGACAGATTTCATCTGGAAAGTATGTGAGGTGGCAGATATTATCTGGCTATTGTGTTTATATCGGCCCGAAGAAGATCACAGTATTTATTATCAATGGGTAAGTTTTTTAGAGTACTTCCAGCAATAAGGGAAAGTGTATTTTCATTAATGGTTTGAATCATACTTTTATTAACAATAAAAGATGGGTGGACTCTAACAAAAATTTCTGCAGGAAGTTGATTCTCAATTGCTGTCATCGTAGAATGAACAGTAAAACTCTCAAAGCTGGTATATAAAGTAATATTACCCTCTCCCGCCTCAATATAAATTATATCTATAAGTTTTCTCCTGATCAGTGATGATCCTTTCTTAATATATATTTCACTATTATCCATTTTGATGATATTTTAACCTGAATAGTACTTCACAGTTCAAATTATCGGTCAATGTTATGCAAGTCATTAATACAGATAAATTCCGGTCAGTCAGCTCAATTCTGTTTTGCACAATTAAACAAGCTAATAAGAGAAAAGTTCAGCAATATGGAGAACCTGAGAATCAAAAATTCAATCGGGAGGAACTCAATCAATCGCTGTTAAGAAAGACTTACAGGATAATGGACTCTGCATTCCAGGTACTCTGAAACCCCAACTGCTGTAAAATTGAAAAGTTTTCATCTTAATCCCTGGAATCTCAATTGATATATTTCATATTTTAGTTCTTCAAATATAAATTTTAAGTTAAAGTATTATGGAAAAAGACATCATTATAATAGGGGCTGGCATATCGGGATTATCAGCAGGCTGTTATGCACAGATAAATGGTTACAAGACATCAATTTTTGAAATGAATAAAATTCCCGGGGGTTTGTGTACTGCCTGGCAACGAAAGGGATTTACATTCGATATCAGCATGCATATGCTTACAGGTTCAGTATCCGGTCCACTCCACAAAATGTGGGAAGAATTGGGTGTTGCAGGAAATTTTAAATTTTACTTCCATGACCATATTTCACAGATAGAAGGAATGGGCAGGAAGCTGAATTTCTCCGTTGACCGGAAAAAACTTGAAGATGAAATGATTGCAATTTCTCCCGAAGACGCTGAACTGATTAAGGAGTTCACCCGTATTATCTTCGGCCCCGATATGATGAAAGCCGCATCACTGAAGCCTGCTGAGCTCAAAAATATAATTGACAGGGTGAAGCCGATACCTTATATTCTCCCTTTGTTAAGGATTTTTTCCAGATACAACAGGGTGACCCTCCAGGAATTTGCAGCCCGTTTTAAGGATCCTTTTCTGCGCAAAGCAGTAAGGTTTTTTATTGATGCCCCCGGATGGCCTATGCCTCAGTTTCCAATTGTGGTTATGACGGGCTTTGTAAAAAATGGCGTTTCAGAAGCAGGTGTCCCGCTTGGAGGATCACAAAAGGTTGCATTTCATATTGCGGATCTCTACAAACAGCTTGGCGGGGAAACACATTATAATAGCCGTGCTACCGGCCTCATTATAGAAAATGACAGGGTAGTCGGGATCAGACTGAAAGATGGGTCTGAACATAGGGCAGACAGGGTAATATGGGCAGGGGACGGACATACTCTTATTTTCGATATTCTTGGCGGAAAATATATAAATGAGAGAATCAGGAATATGTATGAAAACTGGATGCCTGTGAAACCGATTGTGCATGTGATGATCGGAGTAAACAGGGATCTTTCGGAAGAACCACATCGCATCATCTTTGAGCCTGAAGAGCCTGTTACCATAGCCGGTCGCGAAAACCGGTGGATGACTGTGATCCATCACTGTTTTGATAAATCCATGGCCCCTGCCGGTAAATCCGCGGTTGAAGTATGGTTTGATACTGATTATACCTACTGGGAAGAGCTGGCAAAGGACAGAAAAAAATATAATGCTGAAAAACAACGTATTGCAGAGTATACTATCAGGCAGCTTGAAAAACGGTGGCCTGGTTTCTTATCACAGGTAGAAGTTACTGATGTCCCGACTCCCGCAACCTATATGAGGTATACCGGTAACTGGAAGGGTTCACCTGACGGATGGTATCTGACACCTGATAATATAAAAGAGATGGAGCCACTGCGCACACTTCCGGGGATTGAAGGATTATTTATGGCCGGTCAGTGGACTACACCATTTTCAGGTACTGTAATGGCTGCATTGTCAGGCCGGCAGATTGTTCAGCTTATGTGCAGAAAAGAGGGTAAAAAGTTCCGGGGGAAATCAGGACCGGAAGTGGTAAATACCTCAAAATAATTTCGGACAGATTCTTCATTTTCCCTATACGAAAAAGCTTTCGACCCATACCGAAGGCGGCCGGAACTCAACAGCCTCATTCACATTTCAGGTTTTTTCTTTGTGCTTTTGATGCTTCGGCAAAAGCTCCGTACATGGCATTCTTAAATGAAGTGCAGGCATTGGCGTTCTGTCCCTTACCCGCCTGTGCAACAGCAAGCTGATAGTAAAATTTTGCTTTTGCCTGGGCATCACCCGTTTCAAGGTCCAGGCCTTTTTGCGCATATTCTGCTCCACTGTCGAAATTCTTCTGTTTGTTATATACATCGGCATAGAAGTAGAAAAGGTCCTTATCGTCTCCGTACCTGGCGGCTTTCGTCAGCAGAGCAAGCGCTTCATCAAGATTATTAGCCTGGTTTGCCTGTGAACCTGCAGCACGAAAATATTCAAGAGCCAAAGCAGATGCCTGTTTTTTCTTTTCATCATCTTTTCCGATTTCCAGCTTTCCAAGAAATAAATCTATCGTTTCCTCAAAAGCTCCGGCATTATTCTGACTTCTGTATATTAAAGCCTTGTTGTAAACTGCAGCACTGTATCCGGGGTTGATCAATAAAAGGCTGTCAAATGCCAGGAGGGCATTTTCATAATCCTTCCTGGTAAAAAAATCGGTACCCATTGTATAATAACCCTGTACCAATATTTTAACGGCATTTTCTTTGTTAGATGTGCTTCCATATTTTTCTGCAACTGCTACTGCTGCCTTTGCAGCCTTAATTATTTCCGGCGCCGGTTTTTTTTCGGTCAGGGCAGTGCTGGCAACTTTCACATACAATCCCGGCAAAACCTTTACGGCTTTTTCTTTAAGATCATTCGCGGTCTCACCAACTTGTCCGGAAAGTGTAACTACATTCTCAAATGCCTTGATAGCGGCCTGAGTATCAGTTTGCGCCGCTTTCGCCCCTTCATTATAAAGCTTTATCACATCATTGCGTACCTGTGCATTGAGGTTTGTAGCGGTAACAACGGAAATGACCAGAAACGCTGCAATATTTCTCATTACTTTTATGCTCATTTTAATTCAGATTATCAGGTTATTATAAACACTTTTTCTTGTTAAAGCCCCAAATTTAAAAAATAATTTGGATTTGTTTATTCATAACATAAACACAGGATGGATTTAAAAGTTGTGAGGTCTGAATCATTTTTCCTGTTGCTGTTGTTTTTCCCGATCTGCTAAAAAACGTTGTATATACTCAAATCAGTTGCATAAACATAAACGTTATCTTTGTGACCAGACAATTAATGCGACTGTCAAAAATGATAGATTCGGAAAAAAAACTCTATAAACAAGCTTACTGGTTAAGTCTGTTTACTATTTTTTATAATATTATTGAAGGTGTTGTTTCAATGGCCTTAGGCTATAAAGATGAGACCCTTAGTTTGTTTGGTTTTGGGGCAGACAGTTTCATTGAAGTAATATCAGGTATTGGTATTGCAATGATGATAATGCGTATCAAACAAAGTCCGGACAATCCTAAAAGCAAGTTTGAAATAACAGCATTAAAAATAACAGGGACAGCATTTTTTCTCTTATCTGCAGGTTTGATAGCAGGTATTGTATTGAATATTGTTAACCAAAATAAACCTGTAACCACACTTTGGGGGGTGATAATATCCCTGATTTCAATAGCAGTCATGGTATGGTTAATGAATGCAAAAAGAAGTGTTGGCACGAAGTTACATTCTGAACCAATAATTGCTGATGCCAACTGTACCAGGATTTGTATTTATATGTCATTGGTTCTTCTCGTATCAAGTCTTATTTATGAACTCACAGGCTTTGTTTATGCAGATGCTATCGGAGCTGCAGGTCTGACTTACCTTTCAATTTCCGAGGGTATTGAAGCTTTTGAAAAAGCTAAAGGCAGGGAAGATGATTGTGAAGTCGTAGCCGATACCAAATAGTGAACAGCTGTGATTAACAATTTTTGTCAGGGTTAATTATTCTTTCATTTATGAAGTTATTCATTAATTTTTCTTCTGTTTTTATAATAATTCTTGTTTATTTCAGAATAATAAATATATTTGCTGTCGAAAGAGACACAAATTAATGATCAGTTTATTTCAGATTCAATCATGGTGGTGGCACAGCAACAGAAGTTGTTGTGTTAAGCAATTTAACCCGGATTGAATGAAATAGATGATTTTTGATTCATAATATAAAAAGGGGAGCCTGCTTCACACAGCAGGCTCCCCTTTTTTTTGTGGAATCTATAATCAAAAATACAAATAAAGGGATAAAATTATAAAGGGATAAAATGGAAAAGAAATACAAATTACAATTTGTTACACAGGAGCTGCCGGCAGATACACTACTCCTGTCGGAATTTATCTCCGACTGAGAGATATTTACCCATGTTCCCTGCTGCTGGAATGTACCGACTACAGTTCCAGAACCAATGCCTTTTCCTATATATGCCTTCATCCTGTTCTTGGAATTGAAGTGAAGGAAGATCATGTCAGAACATATTTCCCGAAGGGCATAGAGGAAAAAAAACCTTTGCAGAATGTAATAGATCAGGTAAATGACTTCTTAAAATCGGTTGAGGTGACAGGTGAATCAAAAGTATTGACAGGAAATCACGGATTGTTCGGATTTACTTCATTCGACAGTGCAATGCTTTTCGAAAAGTACGACACTACTCTGGTGCAAAAAGCCCTTAAGGAGAGGGAGGTTCCTTTTCTTAAATATGATTTTTTTAAAACAGTTCTGACTTTTAACCATTTTAACGATACACTCACTGTCACTGAATACTACAATGATGAACTCCCCGGGGGTGAGAGCGATAAGATTCTTTCCCTTTTAGCTAATCACAATTTTACAAGCTATCCCTTTAATCTGGAGGAGGCAGAGCATAGCCTGATAAGTGACACAACATTTAAAAAAATGGTAACAAAGGCTGTCAGACACTGTGCGCTTGGTGATGTCTTTCAGATGGTTGTTTCGCGCCGGTTCCGGCAACGGTTCAGTGGTGATGAGTTCAATGTTTACAGATCATTACGCTCAGTAAATCCATCACCTTATCTGTTTTACTTCGACTACATTGCCTATAAAATCTTCGGATCATCTCCTGAGGCACAGCTGAAAGTCGAGAACGGGAAAGCTGTTATAAACCCGATAGCCGGTACAATACGCCGCACCGGTGATGCACTGGCTGACTTTAAATCAGCACAGCAGTTACTGAAGAATCCAAAAGAAAATTCCGAACATGTAATGCTTGTTGATCTCGCCCGTAACGATCTCAGCCGAAGCTGCTCTAACGTAAAGGTTGATGTTTACAAAGAGGTTCAGGCATTTTCACATTTGTGGCACCTGGTATCTACCGTAAGCGGCGAACTTCATAATACAGAGACCCCTTTTACTGTTTTTGCCAGGACTTTTCCGGCGGGAACCCTTTCAGGAGCCCCTAAACACAAGTCAATTGAACTGATAAGCAGTATGGAATCAGCCTCCAGAGGATATTACGGAGGAGCTATCGGATACATCGGGTTAAATGGGTCGCTTAACCAGGCAATTGTAATCAGGTCTTTCTTAAGCAAGGGAGGATATCTTTATTTTCAGGCTGGTGCAGGAATAGTGATCAATTCTACGGAAGAGGGGGAATTGAATGAAGTCAGCAACAAACTGGATGCGCTCCGGACTGCATTAAAAAGAGCAATAAATTATGTTAAATTTTAGACAATATGGCAAAAATACTGGTGTTTGATAATTACGATTCATTCACATATAACCTTGTTCAGTATGTTCAATCCTTCGGGAAACATCAGGTTGATATCGTTTTGAATGACGAAATTCCGCTCGAAGAAGCAGCATCCTATGACGGCATAATTCTTTCACCGGGACCAGGGCTTCCTTCCGAATCAGGGTTACTTAAACCACTGATCAGCCTGTATAAGTCGACAAAAAGAATTTTTGGTGTATGTCTTGGTCAGCAGGCCATTGCAGAGGTGTTCGGCGGAACATTAATAAATCTGAGTACCGTTTATCATGGAATAGCCACTCCTGTCACATTCAGCCGTCCCAGACACTACCTTTTTGAAGGACTCCCTGATACTATTGAGGCTGGGCGCTACCACTCATGGGTGGTAGATGAAAAAACACTTCCCCAATGTCTGAATATCGAGGCCATTGATGAAAATGGACAAATAATGTCCCTCAGTCATAAGGAATTCGACATCTGCAGTGTTCAGTTTCACCCGGAATCAGTCTTAACACCTCTCGGTTTTAGTATCGTTTCGAACTGGCTGAACAGATTTAAATAAAGCAACCTGATTTTACAATGATCAGATACCATAAAGATTATCTACACAATTAAACCGGAAAGAATATAATGAAACAACTACTTATAAAACTCATCGAATGTCAAAAGCTCACATTTGAAGAATCAAGGGCACTCATGCATGGTATTGCACACAATGAGGTGAACGACGCACAGATTGCATCTATCCTTACTGCTTTTATTATACGTTCTATATCCATTGAAGAGCTGCGGGGATTCCGTCAGGCCCTGATAGATCTTGCTGTCCGGGTAAATCTGAATGACGGATATGGCATTGACCTTTGCGGAACAGGCGGCGACGGGAAAAATACCTTTAATATATCAACTGCATCTTCGTTTGTAGTGGCTGCAGCCGGTTATCCGGTGATAAAGCACGGAAACTATGGAGCGACAGCTGTCAGTGGATCCTCAAATATTATGGAATACCTTGGATACAGATTCTCAAAAGAAGAAAGTAAGCTTCAGAATGAACTTGATCAAACCGGAATCTGCTTCCTTCATGCTCCACTTTTTCATCCGGCACTGAAGGTGGTAGGACCGGTACGAAAACAGTTGGGAATAAAAACCTTCTTTAATATGCTCGGGCCTCTTGTCAATCCGGCAAATCCACGGTACCAGATTTCGGGTGTTTACAGTTCGGAGGCAGGAAGAGTTTACTCCTACTTTCTCCAGGCGGAAAACAAGACATATACAGTATTGCATTCACTTGATGGTTATGATGAAGTATCCCTGACTTCCCCGGTTAAACTCTTTTCTCATAAAGGGGAAACAATGATAAACTTTATGGAAAAAGGTTTGAAAAAAGTAGCGCCCGGTGATATTGCAGGTGGAAATACTATTGAGGAGTCCGCAAGAATATTTATTTCGGTCTTGGAAAATCATGCGACACCCGGGCAACATTCCGTAATTCTGGCAAACTCTGCTTTAGCTGTTAGCTGCATTGATGAATCAAAAACGCTGGAAGAATCTTTAAATATTGCTAATGAGGCAATTATATCAGGTAAAGCTTCCGGTGTATTAAAGAAACTAATAGCTATGCAATAATTACCTGTTGAATTTTTAATAAATAACAACTCTCTTATGACTATTCTGGATCAGATTGTTGCCAGGAAATATATGGAAGTGGAGGAACGTAAATTTCATTATCCGGTTTCTGCACTTGAAAAGAGCACATTTTTCAGGAATAAACCTGCATCTCTTAAGGATGAACTTCTCAGAGATGGTTCGTTGGGGATAATAGCTGAATTTAAACGTAAATCACCATCCAAAGGTAATATTAATGAAAATGCACTTGCCAGGGAAGTGTGTCATGAGTATATTGAAGCAGGTTCTTCTGCAGTGTCTGTTCTTACCGATTCAGACTTCTTTGGCGGTTCATCAGGTGACCTGACCGACGTCCGAAGGCATGTTGATTGTCCTGTATTGCGCAAAGACTTTATAATTGACGAATACCAGATAATTGAAGCCAGATCTATTGGAGCAGATGCGGTATTGTTAATTACGGAATTGCACCCGGCAGGCATGATTGAAAGGCTCTTCCGTTTTGCACGATCACTGGAGATGGAGGTACTTATTGAGATCCATGATAAAGAAAACATTGGCCTGATTCCATATGATGCTGAAATAATTGGAATTAACAGCAGGGACCTCACTTCATTCCGGGTCAATTCCGTCCATCTTTCAGAACTTATTCATTTTCTTCCCGGGAATGTAGTTAAAGTTGCAGAGAGCGGAATCAAATCCGTGACTGATTATGTAAACCTGAAAAATGCCGGGTTTAATGCTTTCCTGATAGGAGAATATTTTATGAGCACAACAAATCCCGGGAGAACCTGTAAAACATTTATAGATGCTCTCAGGCAATATCCCTTCGCTACCGATGGCACAAATAAAAATATCAGATAGTGAGAGAAATTAAGATAAAAGTATGCGGGATGAAAGATCCTTCAAATATTGCAGAAGTTGTTATGCTTAAACCTCACTATATGGGTTTTATTCTGTATGAGGGTTCGCCCCGGTATGTGAGTATTAAAGAGGCAGATGGCCTGGTTAAAAACATTCCCGGGTCAATTCAGAAAACTGGTGTTTTGGTTAATGAACCTCTTGAAAATGCCCTTGGAATAGCTCAAAGCGGCGTTTTCGATCTTCTTCAGCTTCATGGAAATGAAAGTGTGGATTACTGCAAAAAGCTTTCATTATATATCGGAATTATCAAAGCATTTCCCGTTTCAAAAACATTACCCGGAAATCTGACGGATTATCAGCCATTTTGTGCAATGTTCCTGTTCGATACCGCCGGGCAAAAGTATGGAGGGACCGGAAAAATGTTCGACCACAGCGCGATGAACGACTATTCATTAAATACAGATTACATTCTTAGTGGTGGTATTTCACCCTGCGATTCAAGGTACATAAAATCCATTCATTCGGGAAAAATGGCAGGTGTCGACCTGAACAGCAGATTTGAGATTAAGCCCGGGATAAAAGATTTAAAACTGTTGAAGAATTTCATAGAAAATATAAGAACCCATGATGACATTGATTGATGAAAATGGCTGTTACGGAAGATTTGGAGGTGCTTTCATTCCGGAAATGATGCACAAAAACATTAATGAACTTCAGGAAAGGTACCTGGAAATCATTCAATCTCCGGAATTTGTAAAGGAATATGAACAGCTTTTGCACGACTATGTTGGCAGACCGACTCCGCTTTACCCTGCCAGGAAACTGTCGAAGAAATATGGGTTTACTGTTTACCTGAAACGGGAGGATTTATGCCATACCGGGTCGCATAAGCTCAATAATGTGGTTGGACAGGCATTGCTTGCAAGAAAGCTGGGGAAGAAAACCATAATAGCTGAAACCGGGGCCGGCCAGCATGGAGTAGCTACAGCTACAATATGTGCGTTAATGGATCTGAAATGTACAGTTTTCATGGGTGAAAAGGACATACAACGTCAGTATCCGAATGTAATGCGTATGAAGATGCTTGGTGCTGAAGTTGTTCCGGCAACATCAGGTAGCAAAACCCTTAAAGATGCTACGAATGAAGCTATCAGACATTGGATAAATCATCCTGATGATACACATTACCTTATCGGTTCGGTGATCGGCCCGCATCCTTATCCGGATCTGGTAGCAAGGTTACAATCGGTAATCAGTTCCGAGATAAAGAAGCAGCTTCTTCAAAAAGAGGGTCGTGAGAATCCCGATGCTGTATTAGCTTGTGTGGGAGGCGGAAGCAATGCTGCAGGAACCTTTTGGAATTTTATCGAAGACCATACAGTACGATTGATAGGAGCCGAAGCAGGCGGCTGTGGTATCGCATCGGGACAGACGGCTGCAACCCTGTGCATTGGTACCGAGGGAATCATCCATGGATGCAGGACGAAGCTGATCCAGACAGCCGACGGACAGGTTTGCGAAGCACATTCTGTTTCTGCAGGATTGGACTATCCCGGGGTCGGTCCTGTTCATGCTTTTCTTAATGATATTAAACGTGCTGAATATATGGCTGTTAACGATGATGATGCCCTTGACAGTGCATTTGAACTGACTCAGCTGGAGGGGATAATTCCTGCTCTTGAATCTTCTCATGCTTTAGCTCTTCTTCCAAAGCTGACATTCCCTCCTGAAAGCATAATTGTAATTTGTCTTTCCGGAAGGGGAGATAAGGATCTGGAAACATACATGACCAAAATGAATTCATAAATATTTAAAAAGATGAATCGTATAGATAAAATGTTCCTGACAAAAAAGAAGAGAATACTTTCGGTTTATTTTACTGCCGGATACCCTTCACTTAATTGCGTGGAGCAAATCATTCTTTTGCTCGAAAAAAATGGTGCCGACATGATAGAAATCGGGATCCCCTACTCAGATCCTCTGGCAGACGGGCCGGTCATTCAGGAAACAAGTAAGATTGCCATTGCAAATGGAATGACCTTAAACAATTTATTCTTACAGTTACAGAGCATCAGGGAAAAAACATCCATCCCGCTGCTGCTAATGGGTTATATCAATCCAATTATGCAATATGGATTCACCCGCTTTTGTCAAAGTGCATCGAAAACCGGAATTGACGGATTAATAATTCCTGATCTGCCTCTGCCTGTGTACAGGAAAGAGTACCTGAGGGTAGTTACTGAATATAATCTGAAAAACATATTTCTCATAACTCCTGATACGTCCGATCAGAGGATCCGGCAAACTGATGACCAGAGCACCGGTTTTATTTATATGGTAAGTTCTGCTTCCACTACCGGCAAAACACGCACTTTTGATGAAAATCAGCTCGGATATTTTAAAAGAATTTCTGCCATGAAACTGAAAAATTCCACAATGGTTGGATTTGGTATCCATAATCCTGAAACTTTAGAGCAGGTGTTCAGCTATGGTCATGGAGCTATAATTGGAAGCGCTTACCTGAGAGCTCTTCAGGGTAATAATTCCATCGAAGAAGCTACTTCAGGATTTTTCAGGTCGCTAATCTGAAATTTAAAGTTACAGAAGAAAAGCCACTGACCTTTAATATTATTGACCGAAAAAACGGACAATCCAAATAACGAATCAACTGAAAAAAATCATCATTACCAGAATATTAACTACGGCGATAATGATGGTGTAAAAGTAAAGCGATCTGAAATTAAACTTGTCCTGCATCATTAAAATAAAAGATGTTATAGGCAATACGAATAATCCCAATAGCATAAAAATCCATAAAATTTCAAACGCTGCACCGGTAACATCGGAACGATAAACATCAATCAGCTGTGCTGTAAGCCAGTATGCAAATACGACAATGCTCAAACCAAAAAATACTTTACTTAAAACCGGATTTTTATAAGCATATGATTCCTGTTTCATAGGTGTATGTATTTGTTTAAGGCTATAACATCAGAACTTACAGATTGTTTTTAACAGGGCAAATTATTGAATAATGTTTTTATATTCATGCTGCTACCCGGATTTTTTATTATCTTTGAATTGACTTGTCTGTATTACTTACTCCATTTTAAATAGAGGTATAAATTGCAGATCGCTCCGGGCTGGTTTTTATTGAAGTATATTCATATGTGTTTCAAAATAAAACTGACCTTGATTAAAACATTATGAATTTATATCAGTTAGTTAAATATTATTAATGATAAGATGAAACGGAAGAGCAAAATATGGATTTATGTACTTATACCATTGGGATTAACTATTAAATTTTTGTTTATAGTAATATTATTGAACCTTCCCGAAGGATGTAAAAAAAGTGATGATACTTTACCAGGAGATATCGAAAGCAACAACTATATCACCATTACCATACCCCCGATCCAGGCGATCTGACATTCCAGGATGCATTTCAGGTTTCTTTAACCCTTCAGGTGGCGGACCCGGACCTGATACATTAAACAAGGCAAGCCGATCTGTCTTTAATTCATAAAACCATTGATTTCTTTTAATTTCGCATGATTTAATGTAACACACATGTTAAAAAAAACGAGATCAGTTTTTACAATTCTCTTTTTAAGAATACTAATCTTAGTGATTTTATTCAATGTTGTTATTGCAGGATTAATGATATATGAAGCTGCAAATATTCAAAAGAGGAACATTGAGATCGTACATAAAAGAAATCTGAATGAAATTACAGGACTCATTGATTCCTGGAATTCAATCCTGAAATCAATGGATCAGATTTTTAGTATCACGCTAGAACATGCAATGCTAAAAGTTATCGATATCGACACCATACAGGATTTAGGAACTGTAAACTTAATCAGGCAAATGGAAAGGTTTCAACTGGACACTTCGTATGTTGTTATTCATGTTATCAATGACAGTGTTATTGTTAATACAACGCGCCCTGCATATTCAGGAATGAATCTGGATTCTATTGAAATTGAGTATAAATATATTTTATCAAAAATCAACGAAAGTGGCAGATACAGTAAAGTACCCTGGACTCTGGACAACCAGACAAAGAGATTCAGAGGCCTTGGTTATATTGCCACAAGGAATAAAAAATACATTGTCAGGGTTGAATGTTATTCCAGGCTGGCAGATGAATTATTGACCGGTTTCAAAAATCAGATAAAAAGAATAATAAAAGAAGATAAAAATATCCTAGCTGTCAATAATTATACCGGTGATGAACGTCACTATATAAGTTTAATTAACGATACAGTCAATTTTGAACTGAATGATAGTTTAATCTCTCAGGCATTTATTGATAAAGCTCATATTACCACACAGTTTTCAAAAGATAACAGGACACCGGTAGCTGATTATGTGTTTAATGATACAGGTAATCAACGATGGCACCCGGGCCGTTCCGTCTTCTCCATGGTTACCGGAGTGAATAATCCTAAAATTACTTTAAATGAGATCATAAGAGTGCAGATAATTATCTTTTTGTGTTCTTTGGTCCTTCTGTTGGTAATCTTCATTCTGACCACCAGAAAAGCGAGGTTAACAATAAATGATCTTCGTTTAAAAGCTACTCTGATAACAAATGGGAAACGCCAGGAACGTGTAATTGTAACAGGACAAAATGAATTTTCTGCGCTTGCAGAAAAATTTAATGCAATGGTTGATCAACTTCAATCCTCTCAGAATGAACTGAGAAAGAAGAGTGATGTAATTGAGAAAAACTATAAGATGTTGCATGAGAAGAATAAAGAAATCACGACTCAAAGGGATGAAATAGAAACACAAAGGGATGAAATCGGAGTACAGAGGGATCTGGTAACCAGACAGAAGGATATGATACTTGAGCAGAAGCGTTCCATAACTGAAAGTATCCAGTATGCAAGACAAATTCAAACTGCCATCTTACCGCCGGATGAGGTTGTCAAATATCTTCTTCCCAAACATTTTATTTTATTCAGACCCAGAGATATTGTCAGCGGTGATTTTTACTGGGTGACTCATAAGCACGGCGAGATAATTATTGTGGTAGCTGACTGCACCGGTCATGGAGTACCGGGGGCTTTTATGAGTGTACTGGGTAGTGCATTATTAAGAGATGTGGTAAATTCAAGTGATGTACTTAAGGCAAATCAAATACTTAATGAACTCCGGGAAAAAGTAATACTCAGTCTAAGACAAACCGGCCGGGAAGGTGAAGCAAAAGATGGTATGGATATATCGTTGTGCATTATCAATACAGAGAAAATGAGACTGCAATATGCCGGAGCTAATAATCCTCTTTACCTGATACGACAAGGCACATTAAAGGAAATTAAACCTGACAAGATGCCTATCGGGATCAGTCCTAAAGCGGGCAAATCATTTACAAATCACGAGTTGAAGCTGTGTAAAGACGATCTATTATATCTGTTTACGGATGGATATGTTGATCAGTTTGGTGGGGAAAGCGGCAGGAAATTCTTATCAAAACAATTTAAACAACTTCTTGTTGAAGTCCAAAATAATATAATGTTTGATCAAAAAGAGATCCTTAATCAAAAGCTGATTGAATGGATGGGATTAACCGGCCAGTTTGTAAGACATGATCAGGTTGATGATATTACCGTAATGGGGATTAAAATCTAGTATGGAAATTTATGATCTCTTCAGTACTCTTCCTTGGTGTTGCCGCTGAAACTGCATCCACACTTTTGTCGACATTCCCTATTCGCAAGACAATCACAGCCTTGTACCCTGCCGGGATCTGAAATGCTTCTTTCTTTGAGTTGATATTCCCTACCGGACCGCCGTATATCCGGGCGCCCAAACCAAGGCTGTGGGCGGCTACAAACATACTTTCCGTTGCAAGGCCGCAATCGAAATCGGGGGTTGCCCCGCTTTCCGATGCAATTCCTGAAATGATGATCAACACATTCCCGGGAACCACATTGTTGATGACCTCCATCATCAGGGTGTCGTCCTTTACCACTGTGAATCTCCAGGGCTGGTTGTTCCTTGCACTGGGAGCCTTGATACCGCATTTCAGGATCATATCGAGCTGCTGGTCAGTTACAGGCTCTGTCGAATATGCCCTTTCCGAGTAGCCGGAAAGTATAACACCTGTGACACAATTGTCAGTGGTCTGCCCATACAATTTTGAGGCTGCAAAAATTACAATAAATGATAATAATGCAAGTCTGGTTTTCATTGTTATTACGATTTTATTTATTGAACAATTACGGCTAAAAGTTAAACAAAAAAAACTGTTTAACAGGGCTCCAAAAAGAGCTTATCTTATCTGTCAGAAATTAATTATAAATTTGTCGAAAATTTGAATTATGAAATCAGGAAAAATAGTATTGCTTTTAAGTGTTGTTGCAATTATAATTGCAGGATTGCCGGCCTGTAACCAGGCTCCGGCAAAGAAAAGTACAAATCCCGGAACTGTTTATTACAGGAACCTGTTGTTCAGTGAAACACCATGGGATCTTGAAAGGGGATCGCGCGAGCTAACTCCTGAGGAGGCTTCAGAAATCAATAATTATAAATTCACATATGACAATGAAGGTCGTCTTATGTCAGTTGAATTTGTAAGAGGTGATGAACCGCTGGCGTATTCCTCAATGGGCGGTGCAGCAAAAATAACCTACGAATATTCAGACAATAAACAGATTAAGCACTTTTTTGATGAGAATAACCAGCCGGTAGAATCGGGCGGTGTTTTTACCTGGGAATATGCTCTGGATGATAAAGGTATTCGAACCGGCCTTAAATTCTTCGACAAAAACGGACAGCCGGTCGAGAACCGGAATAAGATCCATTCATATGTATGGGCTGTTCTTGATGACGGAATGGTGCAGGAAAAAAGATATAACCTGGCAAATGAAGAGACTATAATGAATCCATTCTGTCCATTCTATGAACTCAGATTTTCTTATAACGACAAAGGTTATGTCGTGAGAATGGCCAATTATATGGGAGATACCCTGTATAACTGTATTGCCGAGAATTGTGGCGATATCGGTGTTTCGTATTTTGAATTTGATCCGAATGAATTCGGCGATGTCGAGAGTTTTTCGGTTTTTAATGTAACCGGACAAATGTCAAACCTTTACTGGGGATGGTCCAGGAGGATCAGCAGGTATGATGAGAACGGGTACGTTCTGGAAACTGAAGTTTATGATCAGGATAATGAATATGTTGGTGGAAAAAGTATACCTGTGACTCAAAATACTTATGATAAGCATGGTGCTCTGATTGAAACAAAGAACATGGACAAGGAGAGAAATATTATTAATAATCCTGCGAATGGTGTCGCAATTACCGAATACAAATACGATGAAAAGGGTAATCGCATTGAAACGATCAGATATGACAGGGACAGGATGGTTGTTTCCGAGTAACTGAAATATCCGGTTAAAACATGAGTTATAAATCAGGGTTGTATCCTTTTTTGTTTTTATTTCTTGCAGCTTCTGCAGTAGGCTGCACCGGGAATAAAAGTGAAAAAAAATCTGAACTCCCTAAAGAAATTACCGCTCCGCCTGTCATAGGTCAGGAAACCATGCTTTTACTTAAGGATCTGGAGGAGAACGGGGATTATATTAACAGTCAGTTCTTTCCAAGTCTTATTAAAGCATCATTTGTTTTCGAAGAGCTGGGTAAAAATAATCTGATCCTGGATCTCCGGTCGCCTGAATTATTTTCAAAAGGTCATATCAAAGGGGCTGTAAATAAAAAGTTTAATGAGCTTCCGGAGTATTTTCAAGCTGGTATCAAGCCTTTTGAATCTGATAAAATAATTCTGGTCTGTGATGACGGTCAGGTATCAAGCTATGCTACTTCACTGCTCAGAATGATGGGATATGGAAATGTTTTTGCCATGCGCTGGGGAATGAGCGGTTGGAATAAGAATTATGCACATGAAGGCTGGTTAAAAGAGATATCCGGAAAATATGAAGATCGTTTGGAAATTACCGTCAATGAGACTCCACAGCCCAAAGGAATGCCGGAACTAAATACCGGTCTTAAAACAGGAAAGGAGATTGGAGATGAAAGATTCAAAAAGCTCTTTAAGGATGGGACCGGAGATATCCTGATCACAGCAGATGAAATTTTCGGTAATCCGGAGAAGTATTTCTTAATAAACCTTGAGAGAAAGGATAAATATGACGATGGTCATATCCCCGGCGCAGTAAGGTATAAGCCGGAATCAACACTCGGCTTCCCCGACATGATGTCTACAATACCGTTTGACAAAACTGTGGTGATTTACTGCGGGACCGGACACAATTCAGGATTTGCGACTGCGTTCCTGCGGCTCTTCGGCTACGATGCAAGAACATTGAAGTATGGAAACAACAGCTTCATGTATGACAAGATGGTCAAACAGAAAAATGTATTATCATGGCTGCCATTCACGCTTTCTGAATCCAACGATTATCCGGTGGTAAAATAGAGATCCCTTCCCGAACGAAGTGAGGGATCGCATCGTGCTATAAACCCTATCGGTTATTTATTGTCGCATCATTTGAAAGAATATAGATATTTTTCAGACCCATCTCGCTGAGAACCATCCAAATCCTGGCTGATACGGAGCTTTCCTCAGAATACAGAATAACCGGGCCTTTATTCCTGCGGATAAGTTTGAGGTTTGTTTTTTCAAGAAGCGATTCAGGATTAATATCCAATGTAATATCCCGGAATTGCTGATTGGATATTGCTTTATTTCCAAGGTTAATCAGAAGTTTGTCACCGCTTAAAGCCGGTATCTGATCCTCAGTAAGGATGTTTGTCCCGAGTGCTGACGGTGCTGCCCATTTTACGGCATCATATCTGAAATTCTTATGACTGAAAGTTCTAATCAGAACCAGTAATGACACCAGTAAGAATATCGAAATAACCAGCCAGTTTTGTTTTAGAAATTTCATCGTCCTTTCTGATATTTCATTTATTTACTGGCATCCGCCATCAAGTTTTTTTGCCGAAAACTTTTTCGATTCCAGAAACCGGGTTTTAAGACTGTCGGGCAAATTGTTTAACTCTGTGAACATTTCACCGGCTCTTCTTCTTACTTCAAACAATGCATTTTCCCTTGCTGTGATCCTGTCACCTTCGAACTTTGTCTCAATGACTGTGTTGATCCATTCCGTCATTCCGCCGGCCATTACAAAACTGTTTGTATATCCCAGCCCCCTGGCATAAACAAGTGCATAATCCGGTTCAATGTTACCATTTGAATAAAAAATATTCCTTATGTTTTTATTGTTGAGCCAGATATCCGGATCTGTATTTATCAGGTCGTGGTAGGGGATATTGACAGCTCCCGGAATTGTTTGTTTTCTGAATTCTTCCGGCGATCTCAGGTCGATCAGCTGAATTGTGCTGTCCTCCCTGACAATAAATTCTGCAACCTGATCAACTGTAAATGAAACATCTTCATTCAGGACTTCTGAAAGGAGTTTGTCAGGCTTTACGGTGAATGAGCGGTTTGCAGAAAGCGGCAATAATGCCAATACAAAACTTAGCAGAAGTAGCAATGCGGAAAATTTTCTTCTTATTTCCATAGCATTTCATTTTAATTCATTTGTTATTTCCGGCCTTGCAAATTTCTTTTCAGCTGATTCGGCAACCCGGAACATAACTGCTGCTGCTGCTACCATAATAAGAGTAAAGAGACCCGGGGAGAGACCCAGTGATTCATTAATCTTAACCGGTCCCTTATATTGAGCAGTAGCCATACCCTCAATAAGAGGATAAGTTTCAGTAAAGATAAATGCGCCTGTGAATCCTCCTGCAACAAATACCATCGCATCAATTTTACCGATCGACAGTGCACTCAGGCCGGTGCCGGGACAAAATCCGCCCATTATAAAACCAGCACCCATAATTACACCACCTGTAATAGATGCAGTTAAATAAAACTCATTGACATATACCTGATTTAAATTAAGTAAGCCCAGGTAACTCAGGAACT
>Ga0209706_10000224_pt1 | contig 31047 bp, 20 predicted proteins | sample PPLLaktember2015_6_FD_187263 | JGI IMG/M metagenome (GOLD analysis project Ga0209706, IMG submission 187263) | Freshwater sediment microbial communities from Prairie Pothole Lake near Jamestown, North Dakota, USA - PPLs Lake P8 Core (1) Depth... | ecosystem: Environmental > Aquatic > Freshwater...
GAAGTTCGGCATCACCGTGCCTTCGGCCAGGGCGCGCGGGTCCCTGAAATGCGCCACGTGCCAGGCGAAGGCCGTGCGCTGGCCCGACAGGCGGCTGAAGTCGTACTGCTCCGGGGCCTTGTCGCCGACCTCGGTGAGGTCCGGGCCGATGGTGCCGCCGAATCCGTTGATCACGTGGCACGCGCGGCAGCCCTTCTCGTTGACCATGCGCTTGGCGAGGTTGATGGCGGCGGCGCCGGCCGTCTCGCGGTCGTAGCGGTGGCACGTGTTGCAGTTCATCTGCATCAGCGCGTTCTTGTCGCCCGACAGCGTGTACTCCTCGCCCAGGGTTCGGCTCAGCAGCGGCTCCTCCCAGTGCGCCACCTGCCCATGGGCGGCGTCGGTTTCGATGGCCCACCCCTGGCCGCCGTGGCACGAGGTGCAGCCGAACTCCTCCAGGGGATGGGTCCTGAGCGGCGCCTCGGGGTGGGTCCGATACGGGTGCTCGGCCTTCTCGAAGCCCTTCCAGGCCACGCCCTGGTGGCACGTGGTGCAGCGGTCGGCGCGCTGGAGGTCGGCCACCCAGATCTGCTGGAGGCCCGACGGCACGGTGGCCGCCTTCTCCTCGCCGAACTGCTCGGCCACCAGGCTCTTGAACTCCATCTGGTAGAAGCGCCAGTCCTTCGCCCGGTCGCTCCACATGAAGAGCACCGTGCCGATGACCAGCACCACGCCGACCAGCGCCATGACGGGCCGGTCGATGGACGGAAACGGGGAATTGGTGCGCTGCTCCATGTCAGATCCTCGCCGGGATGTCCGGCCAGGCCTCCCACGGCCAGTAGAAGTACCAGTAGGGGCCCCGCAGGGCCATTCCGATGAAGGTGAGAATCAGGATGCCCAGCACCACGAGCAGGAACACCGTGTTCTGCCGCGCGCGCACGCGGGGCAGCCACACGCCCGTCGCCAGGTGCGACGACTTGTCGAGCCACGGCCAGGCCGTCAGCAGCCCGATCAGCAACCCCGGCAGCAGCACGCCGCCCACGAACGCCCCGTTCACCGTGAACGAGCCGATGCGGATGGTCGTGTCGGTGACGATCTCCTGCAGCCACAGGAAGTACCACGGCGCCTTCGCCGGGTTCGGGGTCACCAGCGCGTTGGCTGGCTCCTCGAGCGGCGACGCGATGAACACCGCCATGATGCTGATCACGGCAAATGTGCCGAGCGTGGCGATGGCGGTGCGGCGCACCAGGTCCGGCACCGCGTTCACCGTGGTGTCAGGCGCCTCGAGCGCCTGCGCGCGGATGACCGGGGCCTGCCCGCGCGCCACGCCCAGCAGCGTGTAGGTCTTGGTCTTCACCACCGGCGTGTCGATGGGGCGCTCGGCCAGCGTCTCGTGCTCGGCCCGCGCCAGCCCGCCGTCCTTGCGCACGCGCCACATGTGATAGGCGAAGATCACGCCCAGCGCCAGCGGCAGGATGACGACGTGCAGGACGTAGAAGCGGATGAGCGTGGCCTGCTCGATGGTGCGGCCGCCGATCAGCAGCTCGCGGACCGTCGCACCCACCCACGGGATGGACGAGGCGATGTTGGTGCCCACCGTCACGGCCCAGAACGCCAGCTGGTCCCACGGTAGCAGGTACCCGGTGAACGACAGGAACAGCGTGAGGAGCAGCATCACCACGCCCAGCACCCAGTTCCACTCGCGATGCTGGCCGCGACCCACGCCGTTCTTGTAGGCGCCCGTCAGGAACACTCGCACCAGGTGCAGGAAGACGGCGATGACCATGCCGTGGGCCGCGATGCGATGGACCGCGCGGATCCACGACCCGAAGGTGATGACGAACTCGATGTCCTTCACCGACTGGTAGGCGCGCTCGACCGACGGCACGTAGAGGAAGAGCAGCGGCAGGCCCGACAGGATCAGCAGGAAGAAGAGCGCGGCCGAGATCGTGCCCAGCCAGAACGAGTAGTTCCACGCCATCGAGGCCTTGCTGACCTTGGCCGGGAAGGCGTGGAACATGAAGTTCGAGGCGATGGCGTCGCCCGCCTCGCGATCGGATCGCGGCGACAGGCTCCACAGCATCTGCGGCCGGACGCCGGGGGCGTCGGGCTCGGCCTTGCGTGAGGAAAGTGGAAGGCGCATGGCGTCACCCCAGCGTCAGGCGGAAGTCGGTGCCGACTTCGTCGGCCAGGTCCACGACCAGCTGCCCGTCGTCCGGGGCGACGGACAGCCGGTACCAGGCCAGCGGTTTGGGCGCGGGGCCGGACACGTTCGATCCGTCGCCCTTGTACTCCGAGCCGTGGCACGGACAGAGGAAGCGGTGGGTGAGCCGCAGCTCGCCGCCGCCCGATTCCACGGTCTGCACGTTCGCGAGCGCCTCGGCGCGGACCGTGCACCCCAGGTGCGTGCAGACGGCCGAAACCGCATGGAACGTGTTGCCCTGCCGGAAGACGAAGAGCCGCTCGTCGGGCAGGAACTTGATGCCGTCGGGGAAGTCGACCGGCGGCCCCAGCTTCACCGTCGTCGGCGAGTCGTACGAGACGTTGGGCACCAGCGACCGCAGCGACGCGGCGGTCTGCGCCGTCAGCGCCGCCACGCCGGCGCCCGCGCCGAGCTTGAGCAGGAAGTCGCGCCGGTCGGTCGGCGCTTTCGCGTGTGCGTTACTCATGAGTCCACCGCTCCGTGATGCTGAAGCGCTCCATCGTCATCGCATCGGTGGGGCAGCGAATCGCACACAACCCGCACCGGATGCACCGGTCGTCGTCTTTCACCATGGCGGCCAGCGGGAAGCCGCCGGCCTCGGCGCGCGCGGTCAGCGTCTCCTTCAGCTCGGGATCGAGGTCGAGCGATTCGAAGGGGACGATGGCCAGGCAGTACTCGGGGCAGATGTCCACGCATCGGTTGCAGAGCACGCACTTCTCCGGGTCGTAGATGGTCTGCACGTGGCAGACGAGGCACCGCGCCGCCTGGCGCAGGGCCGCATCGACGTCGTAGCCGGTTTCCACTTCCGCGATGCCGGTCCGCCGGTCGGTGGCGAGGGTCGGCGGCGTCTCGCGGTCCAGCTTCTCGTAGCCGGACAGCATCTCGTAGTGGGAGGTGGGCAGCTTCTCGATGGCGATGGTGGTCTCGAGCTTCGCGCGGTCGCCGGCGAGGTACTCGTGGATGGACCGCGCCGCGCGCTTGCCGTTGGCCACGGCCTCGATGAGGTTGCGCGGGCCGAAGGCCACGTCGCCGCCGGCGTAGATGCCGCGGGCCGACGTCGCCAGCGTCGCCGGATCGATCTTGATCGTGCCGCCCGGCGTGGTGGCGATGCCGTCGTCGGGCGTCAGGAACGACAGGTCGGCCTGCTGGCCGATGGCCAGCACGCAGGCATCGGCCTCGATGGTCATCACGTCGTCGTCGTTGTACTGGGGGGCGAAGCGGCCGTTGGCGTCGAACACGCTGGTCACCCCGCGCAGCTCCAGGGCCGTCAGGTGGCCGTTGCCAATCAGGCGGCGCGGGCCGCGCCGGGTGATGAAGCGCACACCTTCTTTCGAGGCTTCCTCGAACTCCTCGTGGCCCTGCGTGGTCCTCAGCACCGGCATCTCTTCGAGGCTCTCGAGCGAGACCACCGTCACCTCGGTGGCGCCTCCGCGCAGTGCCGCGCGCGCGGAGTCCATGGCTTCCTTCAGCCGCGCGTCGGTCTCGGCGCCGAGGTCCGCCTCGGTAACGTCGGGGACCACTTCGCGCCCGACCCTGAGCGCGGTTCGCGCCGCGTCGAAGGCCACGAAGCCGCCGCCGATGACGACGACCCGGCGCCCGAGGTCGAGGCGATAGCCGCGGTTGACGTTCAGGAGGTAGTCCACCGCCTTCACCACGCCGTCCATCTCGACGCCGGGAATCTGCAGGTCGCGCCCGCGCGAGACGCCCACCGACAGGAAGACGGCATCGAACCCGGACTCGCGCAGGTGTCTCAGGCCGAACTCGGGCGTGAGCGGGGCGTTCAGCTTCAGGTTCACACCCAGCGAGACGATGCGGTCGATCTCGGAGCGGAGGAGGGTGCGGGGCAGGCGATATTCGGGGATGCCGAAGCGCATCATGCCGCCCGGCTCGGCGGCCGCCTCGAAGACGGTGACGTCGTAGTTGAGCAGCGCCAGGTCGTGCGCGGCGGCCATGCCCGCGGGCCCGGCCCCGATGATGGCGACCTTGCGCTTCGGCCCGGAGCTTGCCGCAACCGGCGGGGTGCGGTGAAACACCATCGGCAGGTGGCCGGAGTAGCGATTGCCCTCCTCGATTGGGGCTTCGCGCAGACGGTCCTGGGTGTCGGGCCGGATGGACTCGACGCCGTATTGCTCGGTGACGTGGCGCTTGAGGGCGCGGATGGAGACCGGAGCGTCGATGGTGCCGCGGCGGCACGCGTCTTCGCAGGGGGCGGCGCAGACGCGACCGCACACGGAGGCGAGGGGATTGGGCGCGCGGGCGACGAGGTAGGCGTCTTCAGGCCGTCCTTCTGCAATGAGCTGGACGTAACGCCCGGCGTCGGTCGAGACCGGACAGCCGACCTGACACTTGACTTGTGCCTTCCAGTGCTCGAGATCCGGCAACGCCACGCGGATTCCCATGTCCCCTCTCTCCAAGGACAGATGGTGTGGCGGATTGACGCGGAGGAGGTATGACGGGGGTCATATGGGGGAAAAGACAGTGTCGGGAGTCGGGAACCGGGAGTCGGGAGTCGGGAGGCCTGGCGCGCCGAAGCCTGCGGCGGAGGCGGGTCGGGAGCGGCTTGCGACGGGGGATCGCGGTCAAGGACCACGACGAGCCAATCGCGCAGCGCGGCCCGCGGCCCGAGGGACGCGAAGCGTGGCACGCGCGCCTCGCCCAAGCCGGGCGCCTCCGCGACATCTCGGTGTCTCCCGCCGGCCGGCGATCGCGTTCAACGCCGGATGGAAGCGGGGAGAGCCGTGGGTGATGGAGAACGTGCTGCCGAGGTAGCCTGCCATGCGCACCGAGACGGCGGCTGCTCGCGGCCGGTTTCTCATCCACGCGGAGCCCGTGTCCCCGCCGCTTGCCCGCCCACGTTCTTCAGGGTGAGGCCCCAACCGGAAACGGCGCTACCAGGGCTACCGAGGTCCAACGAGGAGGACAGACGATGCGAATCTTGGCGGCACGTTTCATGGCGACGCTGGCGTACGGGCTGGTGGCCTCGCTCGGAGTCACGCCTGCTGAAGCGCAGGGGCTGGGCACGTTTCGCTGGCAGCTGCAGCCGTTCTGCAACGTGGTGAGCCTGGTCGTCGTGCAGCAGGGGGCGACCTACGCCCTCACCGGTTTCGACGACCAGTGCGGTGGCGGCGCGGCACAGTCAGGGGCAGTGGGCGCGGCGTTCCTCAATCCTGAGACGGGTCGATCGGGATGGGGCTTACCATCGTGACGCCCGGGGGGCCTGCCGCCCATGTCGACGTGGTCATCCAGCTGTCGTCGCTGTCGGGCACCTGGCGGGACGCCGACGGCAACACGGGGCCGTTCCTGTTCAATCCTGCGTCCGTCACGGGCAACCCACGCCCGGCACCAAGTGGCGGCGGCGGCACGCCCGCCCCGGGCACCGTCACGACGGAAAGCCTCGCGCCGGGCGCCGTCACGACACCGAAACTGGCGGACGGCGCGGTGAATGCGATCAAACTGGCTCCCGGGGCTGTCGGGGCGGCTGCGCTCAACCCGTCGGAAGTGCTGACGGGCGTCACGGCGGGGCCCGGACTGACGGGTGGCGGCGAGCGGCGGCGACTTCACCTCGGTGGCGGCCGCACTCACGAGCATCACCGATGCTTCGCCGACCAATCCCTACCTCGTCCAGGTGATGCCCGGGGTGTACCTGGAGACGGCGCTGGTCCAGGTGAAGAGCTTCGTGCACGTTCGCGGCTCCGGCCCGAACGCCACCGTGATTGCCTCGAGCCGCTCCGCCGGCTCACCGAACAGCACCGCGGCCACTGTCGAGCTGCTCGAGAGCGGCCGCATCTCGGATCTCACCGTGCGCAATACCGGGACGGGGACGTATCGCATCGCGCTCTACAGCGCCCAGACCACGCGCGCGACCGTGGTGGACACCGTGGTGGCCGAGGTCATCGGCGCCGGCGGCGTCGGGCACTTCGCGGCCTACTGGAACGACGCGGAAGCAATCATCCGCGACAGCACGCTGTTCGGCGGCGGGGCGACCGGCTTCGGGAGCGGGGTGAACACCGCCTTTGGCAGCGTCAACATCGCGGGCGGCTTTCCCCAGGCGCTCATCGAACGCAGCATCCTGATGGGCGGGTCTGCCAGCAACCTGGAGAACTGCAACGACAACTCCGGAACTGGCTTCGGCGTTCAGCTCGCCAACTCGTCGCCGTTGCTGCGCCAGAGCTACGTGTGCGGCGGGCATCGCGGCGTCGCCGTCTACACCAACGGGAACGTGCAGCTCCAGGACAGCGCCATCAACGTCAGCGCGACGGGCTCCGCGTTCCTGTTCGAGATCAGCGCGAGCGGCAGCATCAGCATCGCGAACTCTGGTGTGAGCTACGTCGGCAACAAGTTCACGGGCGCGGGCACGGGGCTGCGTTGTGTCCACGCCTACAACTTCGGGACGTACGCCCCGCTCAGCAACGGCACGACGTCCGGCACGGCGTGCAATTAGGCGGCGGAGGCCTGGCGCGCGCCGATCCCTGCCGAACGCCTGAGGCCGGGGAGGTAGTCGGTGGCGGGCAACTTCCTGCCGAGGTAGACAGAGACGTCAGGCTTTCGTGAAAGGCCTCGGAGGCCGGCCTATTCCGCGCGCAGCGCGTCCACCGGGTTCACCCGTGACGCCCGCCACGCGGGCAGCAGGCAGGCAAGCGCGCCGACCACGCCGAACAGCACCGGGACGAGAACAAAGGTCAGCCCGTCGGTGGGCGCGGTTTCGTAGAGCAGCGCGCGCAGCCCGCTCGTCGCGAAGAACGCGCCGGCCAGCCCCGCGGCGAGACCGGCCGCGGTGAGGGCGAGGCCGCGGCTGAGCACCAGCGACATCACATCCCTGCCACTGGCCCCGAGCGCCATGCGCACGCCCAGCTCGTGTCGTCGCTGGGTCACGTAGTAGGCCAGCACGCTGTAGAGGCCGACCAGCGACAGCGCCAGCGCGACCACCGAAAACAGCCCAAGGGCGAGCGTCACGATGCGGGTTTCCGCCAGCGCATCGTCCACGATGGAGGCCATCGTGGACGGTTCGGCCAGCGGAATCGTCGGGTCCTTGCGCCGGAGCAACTCGCGAATCGGCGCGACCAGGCCGTCGCGGTTGCCCGCGGTGCGCACCGCGAGGAACATCGCCAACCGGGGCGCCTGCCGGAGCGACATGTACATCGCGTGGAACGGCTCGCCGGTCACCCGGCGCAGGCGGGCATCGCGCACCACGCCAACCACCTCGTGCGGCACCGGCTCGCCAAGATCGATGATCAGCGTCTGCCCCAGCGGATCCTCGCCCGGGAACATCAGCGCGGCCAGCGATTGCGTGATCACCGTCACCCGCGGCCGGTCCGCATCGTCGGTGTCGGCGATGTCGCGACCCGCGACCAGCGGCATCCGCATCGCCTCGAAGTAGCCGGGCAGGACGGCACGGAAATCGGCGGAGCGATCCATCGTGGAGCTGGCCGCCTCGCCAGGCCGGCGCAGGTAGAGGTTGCCGCCCGGGTGACGAATGGGAAGCTGGCTGACGAGCCCCACGGCCTGCACCCCCGGCAGGGTCTTCACCTCGTCCACGAACGACGTGAAGAACGACGTGCGCGTGGCTCCGGAGGGGTAGTCCTGCTCCGACACGGTCACTCCGGCCGTGAGCACCCCTGCCGGCTCGAACCCGAGGTCCACCCCCATCTGCTTCGACAGGCTGCGAATGAGCAGGCCGGCGCCGATGAGCAGCACCACGCCGAGCGCCACCTGCACCACCACCAGGCCGCTGCGCAGGCGCGAGCCCGATCGTCCCTCGGTGGTCCGCGTGCCCGATTTCAGCTGGCTGGCCACGTCCACCGACGAGCCGCGGAGCGCCGGCAGCACGCCGAATACCAGGCCGGTGACGATCGACACTGCGGTGACGAAGAGCAGCACGGTGACATCCAGCTCCGCGCGAACGATGCCGAGGCGGCTCACCGGCACGAGCTGGATCAGCAGGCCCTGCAGGGCGAAGGCCAGCGCCAGGCCGGCAATGCCAGACACCAGGGCCAGCAGCAGGCTCTCGGAGAGGAACTGGCGCACGATCGAACCCCTTGACGCACCGATGGCCGTGCGCACGGCCACTTCCGTGAGCCGCCGCTGCCCGCGCGCCAGCAGCAGGCCCGCGACGTTGGCGCAGGCCATCAGCAGAACGAGCGTGACCGCGCCCATCAGCATCCAGAGCCTGGGCCGCACGTCCTCGACAAGGGCGTCCTGCAGTGAGGTGATCCTCAGGGCCTTGTTCCGGTTCGAGTCGGGATACTGCTGCTCGAGACGGGCGGAAATGAGGTCCGCCTCGCTCTGGGCGCTCGCCAGCGTCGCTCCGGGCGCCAGGCGGCCGACGAGCAGCAGGTTATGGAAGCGCCGCGCGTTGGCCAGTGGGCCGTCACGGTAGGTGAGGCGCCACACGTCCACGTCGAACATGAAGTGGAAGGTGGCCGGCATCACACCGATGATGGTCGCGGGCCTCCCAGTCACGGTGATGACGCGGTTCAATGCATCGGCCGAGCCGCCGAGGCGGCGCTGCCAGTAGGCGTAGCTGATGATGACGACGTCGTCATGGCCGCTGGCGGCGTCCCCTGCGGCGAACGATCGCCCGAGCACCGGCGCCACGCGCAAGGTGGGAAAGAGATCCCAACTCACGAAGAGCGCGTTCGCGCGGTCGGGCTGACCGTCTACCAGCACCGTGGTGGGGCCGGCCCCGCCGCCCATCGACGCCAGCGCCTCGAACGACCGGCTCTGGTCGCGGTAGTCGTAGTAGTCGTAGCCCGAAACCGTGGGGTTGATGCGGCCGCTGAACGTGGCGCGGCCGAAGACCAGCCGGTCGGGCTCGTCGAAGGGCAGCGAGTGGAGCAGCGCGCTGTTGATCAGGCTGAAGATGGCGGTATTGGCGCCGATGGCCACGCCGAGCATCCCGACGACGGTGACGGTGAAGCCGGGTTGTCTGAGGAGAGAGCGGAAGGCGAGGCGCCAGTCACGGGGCAGGGCCATTGATGGTTGGACGGACAGGGAGAGGCAAAACGTTGGCTGATCTACCGCTCCTCGCTGTCGAAGTCGACCACGCGCCCGTCGCGCGTGAGGTGGAACCGGAAGACGTGGCGCGCGTCTTTCGTGTCGAGCGCGAAATACACGACACGCTCGACCGAATCCCCACGCAGCACGACGGGGCGCGCCGACAAGTCGTCCTCGCCGAGGAATCGGAACGCCGTCATCTCCGTGAGGCGCCGCCCCGTGATCCGGCGCTGGCTCGCCTCCCGGCGGCTCCCCGAAGCCGTCTCCGCCAGGCCCTTCGCCATGGCCGGGGGCCGGCGGTAGCCCGCCCAGGCATCGAGCACGTCCCGCAGGCGCGCCGTCCGTGCGGGGTCGGGATCGCTCTCGGTGCGCGCGGGATCCGGCCGTCGCAGCGCCGGTTCGAGCAGCCCGGCAATCTCGTGTGCCATCGTCTCGGGCTCGGCCTGGGCCAGATTGGCCAGAACCACCACGGTGAGCCCTTGCTCGACGTAGCGGGCGATGGCGGTCCGGAACCCCTGCCACGATCCGCCGTGCTCGATGAGGCGATGTCCGCGCTGCTCCCCGATGCCCCATCCGAATCCGTACGGAAAGGCCGTTCCGCTTTTCAGCGACACCGGCGTCCACCAGGCCTCGAAGCTCTGTGGCTTCATGAACGTCCGGGCATGCAGTGCGGCTTCCCAGGCGGCGAGGTCCTTCACCGAGAAGTACAACGCCCCGTCGGCCAGTCGGTTCAGCGATGGCGCCACCCACTCCTGGTTCTTTACGTCGCCCTTCTCGTCGAGGTCGTAGCCGGCCGCGCGATTCCTCACGATGTCGCGCTCGGAGATGATGCGCGTGGTGGCCATGCCCAGGGGCGTGAAGAGCCGCTCGGCCTGGAACTCGCTCCAGTGCTTGCCGGCGAGCCGCGAGGTGAGCACGCCGAGGAGGAGATACCCGGTGTTGCTGTAGCTCCACTGCGTGCCGGGCTCGAACTCGAGCGGGACGTTCCGCGCGACCTTCAGCAAGTCGTCCTCGCCGTAATCCCGGCGAAAGTCGATCTCGTCCGATCCGTAGTCCTTCAGGCCTGAGGTATGCGTGAGGAGGTGACGCACGGTGATGCGGTGCCAGCTCGACGGCCCCTCGGGAAAGTGCTTCGACAACGGATCGTCGAGCGTCAGCTTGCCGTCCTCGGCCAGCAGCAGGATGCCTGCGGCCGTGAACTGCTTGCCGAGCGAGCCGGACTGGTGGATGGTGTCGGGCGTCGCCGGCGCGTCGAGCTCGAGGTTCGCGACGCCGTAGCCTTCGGCCTTCACGACCCTGCCGCTGCGCAGGATCGCAATCGAGACTCCCGGAATCTTCTTTGCGGCCATCACGCCGCGGACGTACTCGTCGATGGGATCGGCCGCCGTCGCTGGAGCGGCGGCGAGGAGAAGCGCGAGGGCAAGAAACGGGCGTCGCATGCGCGTGATTTCCTCTTCCTGACTGGTTATCTGCCCACCTTCAGCGTCATCACCGTGATGTCGTCCGACTGAGGCGCCGTGCCGGCGAAGGCCTTCACGTCCTGCAGCAGCCCGGCCGTGAGGGTCGAGGCCGTGCCTCCCGCGTCGCGTGTCGTTGCGGCGATCAGCCGCTCGGGGCCGAAGAAGTCGCCCGTGGGACTCTGCGCCTCCGAGACCCCGTCCGTGTACATCACCAGGGCATCACCAGGGGCGAGGGGGATGGTGGAGACGGGGTAGTCGCCGCCCTCGAGCAGACCGAGGATGCGGCCGCCTTCGGTCTCGAGCGGTTGGCAGTGCCCATCCACCCCGCGCACCAGCACGGGCGGTTCGTGTCCAGCGGCCGAGAAGCTCAGCGTGCGTGCGTCGAGATCGAGGACGCCGCACACCGCGGTGACATACATGCCCGCGTCGTTCTGGCGGCAGAGCCCGCGATTGAGTGTCGCGAAGACCGCGCCCGGATCGTGTTCGGTGGCCGCGACGGTGTCGAACAGCGTCTTGGCGCGCGCCATGAACAGCGCGGCGGCGACGCCCTTGCCCGACACGTCGCCCACCAGGAAGAACACGCGGCGCCCGTGCGGGAAGTGCGCGAAGAGGTCCCCCCCGACGGCCCGCGCGGGTACCAGCACAGCCGCGAGCTCGTAACCCTCGGCGGCGCCCCCGGCCGTCGGCGCGGGCAACATGTCCGACTGGATGCGGTGCGCCGCCCGCATCTCGCTCTCGAGGCGCTCCTTGGCGGCCGTGGTCTCCTGCAGGTGGCGGATGTGAACCTTCAGCGAGTCGCGCATGTGGTGGAACGCGCGGGTGAGCGCGCCCACCTCGTCTTGCGACGCCGCGGTCGGCAGCACCGTGTCGAGGTCCCCCGTGGCCAGACGGTCCGCGCTGGCGGCCAGGGCCACGATCGGCCGCGTGATGCGGCGTGACAGGACCACGATGGCGCCGGCGAGAATCGCCAGCCCCCCCAGGGCCAGCAGCACCTGGGTGTTTCGCATCGACCTGACGTTCGCCAGCAGCTCGTCCTCGGCGTAGCCGGTCGCCAGGAGGCCGCCGGTCTGGCCGATTTGACGGATGGTGAGCCGGTACATCCGTCCATCGACCGGAATGGCGGTGAACGCCGCTTCGCCTGCCTCGGCATGGCGGACGATGGGCTCCACCTGCGCGCGCAACTCCGGCGACAGGTTCGCCACCGGATCGAACGGCGTGTCGATCGCGAGCCGCGAGTGCGCGACGAGCAGGCGATGGCGCGACACCGCGAGGGCGATGCCGCTGTCGCCGAGCCGCACCTTGCGGAGGACGGCCGACAGGAAGTCCAGACGGACGCTGGCCGCGGCCGCGCCCATCGCCGTTCCATCGGCTCCACGCACCGGCGCGCCAAAGGTGATGACGACGGCGTCCTCGAGGTCGGGGCTGCGGTACGGCTCGCTCCATCCTGGCGTGCCTCGGTCGAGCGTCTCGCGAGACCAGGCAGGGGCCGCCGCGTCCCCGGTTCCGGCCAACCTGACGTCGTAGCGCGCCACCACCGCCCGGTTGTCGGCGTCGAACCGGGTAACGAGACGATCGAGCGCCTCCGGCGACGGCTCGGTCTCCGACACGGCTCGCACCAGCGAGGCGACGCTCTCTTCCACACGGCCGAGCACGCCCTCGATCTCCTGCGCCGCGGCGTCGGTCGCGGCGAAGGCCTCGCGCTGGGCCGCGGCCAGGGCCGCCTGCCGTCCCACGCGGTTTGAGAAGAAGATGGTCGCGAGGAAGATGGCGCCGGTGAGGGCCAGACCCCAGACGATCAGGCGGGCGGTGAGGCTGCGGGGCATGTCACTGCCCGCCATGTTATCGCGGCGCACGAGATTCATCAGACTCTGCTAGAGTCCCCGCACGGGAGGCGCTGTGGCAGACAAGCTGGTCGGCACCGACTACATCACGCCGGACATCGTGGCCAAGGTCACGGGCCGGGCGCGGTACGCCGAGGACTTCCGGGCCGAGGGGATGCTCTTCGCCAGGCTCCTCCTGAGCCCCATGCCGCACGCGCGTGTACGGCGCCTCGACACGAGCCGCGCGATGGCGCTCCCCGGCGTGCGTGCCATCCTCACCGCGGACGAACTCCCCGACCTCGGCGGCGCCGAGCGCGCGCTCACCAACGAGCCGCTCTATGGCGGCGAGCCCATCCTGGCCATCGCGGCCGTGGACGAGCACACCGCGGCCGAGGCCATCGAGCTCGTGGACATTTCCCTCGCGCCGCTGCCCTTCGTCATCGACCCGCTCGACAGCCTGCATCCGCAGGGACCGGACGCGCGCGTGGAAGGGAATGTCTGGGGCGCGCCACCGCCGGCCGTTCCCGGCGGGCCGCCCGCGCGCCCGGGCATCGAGCGGCTGAAATGGACGGCGGCCGACTTCGCCGAGGCCGCCGAGGGCCGCCTGCCGATGGGCGAGGCCACTGAGGAGTGGACCGTCGGCGACGTCGAGGCGGGCTTCGCCGGCGCGGACCTCGTGCTGGACGAGACGTTCGTGGTGCAGTCCACGGGACACCACCCGCTCGAGACCCGCAGCGCCATGGCGTACTGGCAGAACGGCAAGCTCTACCTGCACTGCTCGACGCAGAGCGTGGTGCGCACCGTGGACGGGGTGGCGCGCTGGGTGGGCATCGAGCCGTCGCAGGTGGTGCTCATCAGCGAGTACACGGGCGGCGGGTTCGGCAGCAAGGGCGGCGGGTCGGTGACCATGGCCATCCCGGCGCTGCTGGCGAAGAAGGCGGCCGCGCCGGTGATGATGCGCGTGAGCCGTGAAGAGGAGAGCTACTTCGGCCGCGCGCGGACCAGCATGACGGGCCGCGCGAAAGTGGGCTTCGCGAAGGACGGCCGCATCACCGCGCTCGATCTGTTCATCGTCCAGGACAACGGCCCGTACGGGCCGATGGGCGATCACAGATCGGCAGGCCTGGCCGCGTCGCTTATCTACCAGCCGGGCGCCATGCGATGGCGCGCGGTGAACGTGCTCACGAACACGCCGCCACGCACGCAGCAGCGCTCGCCCGGGCCGATGCAGGCCAATGGGATCATCGAGCCGGTCGTCACGAAGGCGGCCAAGGCGCTCGGCATCGATCAGGTGGCCATCCGCCGGATGAACTCGCCCGAGGGGAAGGCCCAGTTCGGTCCGCCGGAGTCGAGCGGCCAGCGGCGCCACGTGACGGGCGCATTCGTCAAGGAGGCGCTCGACCGCGGGGCCGAGCTCTTCGACTGGCCCACGCGCGTGGCGCGCGCGGGGAAGCCGCGGGGCGGCAAGGTGCGCGGCGTGGGCGTGACCATCGGCCCGCACGGATCGGGGTCGGTGGGCTACGACGGGCTGATGACCATCCGCCCGGACGGGAAGCTCTACGTCCAGTCGGGTGTGGGGAACCTCGGCACGCACTCGGTGATCGACCTGGCCCGCGTGGCGGCCGACGTGCTGGCCATGCCGTGGGAGAAGGTGGAAGTCGCGTGGGGCAACACCAGCAACGGGCTGCCGTGGACCTGCATGTCGGTGGGCAGCCAGACCACGCACGCCATGACGCGCGCCAACCATGCCGGGGCGATGGACGCGAAGCGCAAGCTGCAGGAGATTGCGGCGCGCGACCTCGGGGGAGCGCCGGACGACTACGACCTGGGGAACGAGCGTATCTACCGCAAGGGTCAGCCCGGGCGCGCGCTCACCTACGCGCAGGCCGCGGAGCGGGCCATCGAGCTGGGAGGGCGCTACGACGGCCACGAGCTGCCGCCGGACATTCACGCAGTGACGAAGAACGCGGCCGCGGGGCTGGTGGGTCTCGGACTGATGGGCGTGGCGAAGGACACCTACCCCCGCGACGGCGCGACCTACTCGTTCGTCGCGGGGTTCGCCGAGGTCGAGGTCGACCTCGAGACGGGCGCGGTGAGACTGGTGGACTTCCTGAGCGTGGGCGACGTGGGACTGGTGGTGAACCCGCGCAGCCTCGTCGCGCAGATCAACGGCGGCGTGTGCCTCGGCATCGCGCACGCGCTCTACCAGCGGCTCGTCTACGATCCGCACTACGGCCTGTCGCTGGCGCGCCGGTTCTACAGCAATCGTCCGCTCACCATCCTCGACGTGCCGCACACGATGCCCGCGTCGGCGCTGGGCATCCCCGATCCGGAAACGCCCGTCGGCGCGAAGGGCGTGGGCGAGCCGCCCGTGGGCGCGGGCTACGGCGCCGTGCTGAACGCCATCGCCGACGCGATTGGCGTGGATGCGTTCCGCCGCGCGCCCGTGACGTCCGACGTGGTGCTGATGTCGATCACGCACGGAAAGCGGATGCACGACCCCCTGCGCGCGCATATTTAGAAAGGAATCAGGAATCAGGAATCAGGAATCAAGACCCAAGACCCAAGACCCAAGACCCAAGGAGCCAGCCATGCGCCGTGTGTCTCTGCTCGTGGCCGTCGGATTGCTGATCGCGCTGTCGGGCGTGCGACCCGGGGCGCAGACCTCCACCTGGCGGCCGGTGGTCCTGTCGGACACGGGCATGGTGGCCTCGGGCCACGCGCTCGCGTCGGAGGCGGGCATCAGGATCCTGAAGGCTGGCGGCAATGCGGTGGACGCGGCCATCGCGGCGTGGGCCGTGCAGGGCCTCGCCGAGCCCGAGATGACGGGTCTCGGCGGCGACATGTTCATGCTCATCTACCTCGCGAAGACCGGCGAGGTGAAGTTCATCAACGGCACGGGCGTGGCGCCCATGGCGGCCACGGTGGACTTCTACAAGTCGAAAGGCGGCCTTCCGAGCGACGGCGTCCTGTCGGTGAGCGTTCCGGGCGCGGTGGCCGGGGCCGAGCTGGCCGCCAAGACCTACGGCAGCAAGCCGCTCGCCGAGGTGCTGGCGCCCGCCGCGGAGCTGGCCGAGCGCGGGTTCCCCGTCACCGAGTCCCTGGCCGGCGCCATTCGCAGCTCCCGCGAGAAGCTCTCGCCGTCGTCCCGGAAGATCTGGTTCAAGGGCGATCAGCCCCTCGAGATGGGCGACCGCGTGATCCAGAAGGATCTCGCGGCCACGCTCCGCGAGATCGGCGCCCGGGGGAGCGCGGCGTTCTACGAGGGGCCCATCGCCGGGAAGTTCGCGGAGTACATGAAGGCTCACGGTGGGCTCATCGATCAGAAGGACCTGGCAGCCATACGCGCGAACGAAGACGCGCCCATCCGCATCACCTACAAGGGCGTGGACGTCTACGAGTGCCCACCCAACTCGCAGGGCTTCGTCATGCTGCAGGCCCTCAACATCCTGGAAGGAATGAATGTTCGGTACCTGCGGCACAACAGCGCGCCCTACCTGCACGCGGTGACCGAGTCCCTGAAGCTGGCGTTCGCCGACCGCAACAAGTACGTCGGGGATCCGAAGTTCGTGCCGCCCATCCCGATGCGCGAGATGCTGTCGAAGGAGTACGCGGCCGCCCGGCGGGGGCTGATTGACCCCGACCACGCCATCGAGGGCGAGCCACCGGCCGGCGACCCGCGCCAGGCGGCTGCCTCCTCCGCGCCGCCGATCGCGTACGCCGCCCCGGTTGCCGCGCCCGACATGGGCTCGGTGCGCGTCGGCATCGAGGACGGGCACACGACGTACCTCGCGGTCGTGGACAAGGACCGGAACATGGTCTCGGTCACCTCGTCGCTTCTGAGCCTCTTCGGCAGCGGGCACGTGGTTGAGGGCGCTGGCTTCATGCTGAACAACCGGATGGCGTACTACGGCCTGGACGCCGACGATGTCAACGTGCTCGCGCCGGGGAAGCGCGTCCGGCAGACCATCAACCCGGCGCTGGCGCTCAAGGACGGCAAGCCCTACATGGTCTTCGGCACGCCGGGCGCCGACACGCAACCCCAGGCGCAGCTCCAGTTCTTCCTGAACGTGGTCGAGTTCGGGATGAACGTGCAGCAGGCGCTCGAGGCCTCGTCGGTCGTCAGTACCTCGTTCAAGAGCTCGTACTATCCCCACGAAGCCGCCGGGACGCTCCAGGTGCCGGCCAGCCTGCCGAAGCACGTGTTGGACGAGCTGGCGGCGATGGGCCACAAGCTCGACATCCGCAGCGTGCGTGGCGTGGGTTCCGTGAAGGCCATCCTCGTCCACCCGAAGACGGGCGTGCTGATGGGCGGCGTCTCGCCGACGCGCGATAGCTACGTCATCGCGTACTGAGCGCGTCGGCCGCGACCATTGCCGATTGCTGATTGCCGATCGGGCGATTCATTGACGATTAGCGATTTGGAGATTGAGGCATTGGATTGAGTGATTGGACGAATGACGATTGGGTGATTCGGCCGCACCACGCGACACCAATCACCCAATCACCCAATCACCCAATCACCCAATCACCCAATCACCCAATCGCTCAATCCGAATTCGACAATCGACCAATCAATCAATCCCCCGATAAATCGTCAATCGCCAATCTTCAATCGCGCAATGGACAGGCGGGCCTCAGAACCGCGAGGCCCGCACCCAGTGGTCCGCCCGGGCCCAGCTGTGCGCCAGGTCCTTGTCCACCTCAGGGTCGGACTTGCCCTGCGCCTTCAGTGCCTGCTGCAGGCCGATGAGCGACCAGCCGTTGTGCGGGTGGTCTTCCAGTTCCTCCCGGTACACCTTCTCGGCCTCGGCGTCACGCCCGGCCTCGATGAGGGCCGCACCCAGCCAGTGACGCGCGGTGAAGGGCAGCGGTTCCGGCTCGTCGTACTCCAGCTCGTCGTCCAGCTGCACGGCCTTCTCGAAGGCCGCAATCGCACCCGGCAGGTTCTTTTCGACGCGCAGGATTTCGCCCTCCAGGATGCCCGCCAGCACGCCCAGCAGCCGCTTCGCCGGATGCTGCCGGAACTCCTGGGTGGAGGTGTCGGCGGTCTTCTGGACGCGCGCGAGATAGAGCTTCGCGAAATCCAGGTCGCCCAGCTTGAGGCGCGCGTAGCCCTGTGAGAAATCCCACGCGCCGGCGGGGATGTCGCGCTCGGGCCGTTTGGTGACCTCGATCACCTCGTCGAAGCGGCCGAAGCGGACGAGCGTGAGCACGTGGTACATCGAATCGCCGGTGCGCTTCGTGTAGTCCTTGCCGGCCTGGATGGCGATGGCGCCCTGTCCATCCATCGACGCCGCGTAGAGCAGCATGTGCAGGTTGTGATCGGGGTAGATGGCGAAGCCCTCACCGATGTCGGCCTTCAGGTCCGAGTGCCAGGCGTCCAGGTTCGCGCGCACCGAGTCGGCCCAGCGCCCGACCTCGTTCCACGTGTGCGACGGCATGTGCTGGATGTGGCTGGCGCCCGGGATGGACTTGCCGAGGAACTCGGCGCAGCTCTCCGCGAGATCGGGCCGGACCGTCGACTCGGTGGCGTGCACGTACAGATGGCAGGCGCCGGGGTGCTGCTTGTCCTTCGCCAGCACCGATTCGAGCACGCCGTGCAGCCGCTTGATGTTCGGCGCGTTCACGTCGCGGCGGCCGCGGCGCGGCTCGAGCAGGAACAGCGCGTCGGCGTAGAGCGTCACCGCGTCGAGATCGTTCGGATATTTCTCTGCCAGTTTCCGCATCGACTCGGCGTAGGCCTCGTCCTGCTGGCGCCGGGTCTTCGCGTCGAACGTCTCGACATAGCGCGGCGCGAGTGCGTCGATGAAATCCTTCTCGCTCTGCGACGCCTGCACGTCCTTCAGGCTGATGGCTTTCTGGATGGCGTAGAAGGCAAACGGCGACTGCTCGGCCGGCATCGGGCCGTTCAGATATGAGCCCCATGCCCAGGCCTCGCCCCAGTAGCAAATGGCGCAATTCGGGTCGCGCTTCCACGATTCGCGGAACGAGCGCACCGCGTCGAGCCGCGCGAAGGCGTACATCATCTGGAAGCCCTGGTCGAAGAACTTCTGGGCTTCGGGATTCGTGGTCGAGATGGGCCGGTGGAACGTGCCGAGGGCCGGCGTCAGGAGGGTGATTGGCTCGGCGACGTATTTGGGAAGCGGGCCCGGGTCGGGCGCGGCCACCGGCTGGGCGCCGGCGACCGCGACGCTGATGAGACAACAACAGAGCGCGAGCTGGACGATACGACGGACGGAATTGGCCACGTGTCCCCCCTGGGGGCACATCATAGCCGGGCCGACCCGGCGATGCGAACAGCGCGGCCCTATTGCTCCGTGATCGTGACGGTGTTGATGACGATGTCCTTCACGGGACGATCCTGCGGGCCGGTCGCCGTCTTGCCGACGGCGCGGATGATGTCCATCCCCTCGACCACCTCACCGAAGATGGCGTGCTTGCCGTCCAGCCACGGCGTGGGCGCGAGCGTGATGAAGAACTGCGAGCCGTTGGTGTTGGGGCCCGCGTTGGCCATCGACAGCAGGCCGGCCTTGTCGTGCCGGAGGCCCGGGCCGAACTCGTCCGCGAATTTGTAGCCGGGACCGCCGCGGCCCGAGCCTTCAGGGCAGCCGCCCTGGATCATGAAGCCGTCGATCACACGGTGGAAAATGAGGCCGTCATAGAAGGGGCGCGTGGCCGGCTTGCCGCTCTTCGGGTCGGTCCATTCCTGCGACCCCTTTGCGAGCCCGACGAAGTTGGCGACCGTCTTCGGGGCCTTGTCATCGAACAGCCGAACCTTGAACGTCCCGGCTGAGGTATCGAACGTCGCGTGCATCATCCGTCGATTGTAACGGGGTCTGGCAGGGTTGGGCCCAAAACGTCCCCGTTTCTGCCCGATTCCAGGATTTGCATCGTTTGGGGCCTGACCGTGCCAGACCCCGCCGGGGCTAGAATGGCGCGGCGTATGCGAACACTCACCATCGTGCTGCCCGTGATCGCGCTGGTTCTTGCGGCCGCCGGCCCAGCGGCACAAGGCCCGGCGGCACGCCTGTCGAACCTCGCCGAGTCCACGCGCGAGGGGGGCGTGGAGTTGAAAGGGCAGGTCGCCCTCGACGTCGGCGGCGCGCGCGTGCCGAAGCGCTTCGTGTTGCGCCATCCGGCCGACCCGGCCCGGTGGAACGGGTCCCTCGTCATCGGCGCGCACGGCGGGTCGGGCGGGAGCAACTTCGATCCGGCCGGAGAGGTGATTGGCACGGACGAGACAGCGCTCGATGACGTGATCGGCCGGCATGCGAACGCCAGCGGGTTCGCGTTTGCAAGCGTCGACCGGGACGGGGCCATCGACGCGCGTGGCGGCCTGGCGCTCACCAACCAGTTCGCCGACATCGCGGCCGCGGAGGTCGCGTCGCGGCTGGGACGCGCGCCCGCGCGCTTCTATCTCGTCGGGCTCTCGATGGGCGGCGGCATCACGCGTGTCGCTGCGGAAGACCCCTCGCAGAAGTACGCCGGCACGCTCATCATCGCGGGAGCGGGCGGCGACCTGCCCACGCGCGCCGCGCGCCAGCGGCAACTGGCCGCGCTGTGGCCTGGTGTGGATCCGAAGCGGAACCCGGGGCTGCCCGATTCCGACGCCCGCGTCACGGCCTTTGCCGCGGCCATCGGGACGCCCGTCGCCGCGCGCCGGCTGTGGCCCTACACCGCGATCAACGCAGCCAGCGCCGCCTCCCGCCCGCCGCAGCCTGCCGGCGAGAACTCCACCGGGAAGATCTTCGTCCCGACCATCGAGGTGGTGGGCACATGGGACGACTTCGTGCTGCAGGAACTGCTGGCCTATCGTCGCCGCGTGGATCCGCGGTCACTCCACCGGCTCTACCAGGTGGACGGCGTGTGGCACATGTCCGGGGATGACGACGGCGTGCAGTCGTTCATGTACATCGCCACGCGCATGGGGCTCGACCCGGACGTGGCGAAAGCCATGGGCGAGGGGCCCTCGTATCTGCCGACAGCGCGCGAGGCCTTCGACCGCCTGGTGCGCTGGGTGGAGCAGCGCGAGCCGCCCCCGTCGAGCCAGACCGTCAAGCCGGGCGAACGTTTGCGGTGAAGAAAAGAAACCACGAAGACACGAAGGTCATCACGAAGGCCGCGAAGCGTCTCGTGCCCCTGGTGCCTTCGTGGTTTCCGTTGGCGTCCTGCGCGCGTGAGCGTGAAGACGGCCGCTATCCGAACGTAATCCCCTGCGCGAGCGGCAGGTTCGTGGACCAGTTCACCGTGTTCGTCTGCCGCCGCATGTAGGCCTTCCACGCGTCCGAGCCCGACTCGCGGCCGCCGCCGGTCTCCTTCTCGCCGCCGAAGGCGCCGCCGATCTCGGCGCCCGAGGTGCCGATGTTCACGTTGGCGATGCCGCAGTCCGATCCGTGCGCCGAGAGGAACTCCTCGGCCGCCCGCACGCTCTCGGTGAAGATGGCGCTCGACAGGCCCTGCGGCACGTCGTTGTGCAGCAGCAGCGCCTCCTCGAACCGTTCGTACTCGAGCACGTAGAGGATGGGCGCGAACGTCTCGTGCTTCACGATGGCGGTCTGTGCCGGCATGCGGACGATGGTCGGCTCGACGAAGTGCGGGCCGAGGTCGGGCCGCCGCTTGCCGCCGCAGAGCACCTGCCCGCCCTCGGCGACGGCCTGTGCCAGCGACTGCTCCATCTGCTCCACGGCCTGGGCGTTGACGAGCGGCCCCATCAGCGTGCCCTCGGCCAGCGGGTCGCCGATCTTCACCTGCCCGTAGGCCTTCACCAGCCGGTCGGTCAGTGCCTGGCTGATGCTGGCGTGCGCGATGATGCGCCGCGTGGAGGTGCAGCGCTGACCGGCCGTGCCCACGGCTCCGAACAGGATGGCACGCACCGCCATGTCGAGGTTGGCATCAGCCGTGACGATGATGGCGTTGTTACCGCCGAGCTCGAGGATGGCCTTGCCGAACCGCGCGGCGACGGTCTGGGCCACGTGCCGGCCCACGCCCGTCGATCCGGTGAACGAGATGAGCGGCAGCCGCCCATCCTGCAGCATCGCCTCACCGGTCGTGCGGCCCGATCCGACGGCCAGGTTGAAGATGCCGGTGAGGCCGTGATCGGCCATCACGCGGTTGGCGATGTGCTGCACGGCAATGGCGGTGAGCGGCACGGGCTCGGCCGGCTTCCAGATCACCGTATCGCCGCAGACGGCGGCAATGGCGGCGTTCCACGACCACACCGCCACCGGGAAGTTGAACGCCGAGATGACCCCGATGGGGCCGAGCGGGTGCCACTGTTCCATCATGCGGTGGCCCGGGCGCTCGGACGCGATGGTCAGGCCGTAGAGCTGCCGCGACAGCCCGACCGCGAAGTCGCAGATGTCGATCATCTCCTGCACTTCGCCGTGGCCTTCCGCGCGAATCTTGCCCATCTCGAGCGAGACCAGGTCGCCGAGCGGCTCCTTCATGTCGCGCAGGGCCTGGCCGAGGTCGCGCACCACCTCGCCGCGCCTGGGCGCAGGCACGTCACGCCAGTCGCGGAAGGCCGCGGTGGCGGCGGTGGCCACATGGTCGTACGCCGCCGGGCTCGCCAGCATCACCGTGGCAATCGGCTCGCCGGTGGTGGGATTGAACGAGGTGAGCTTGTGGCCGTCGGGCTCGGCAATCCACCCGTCGGGACCGGTGCACGAACCGGGGTTCAGCGATTCAAGGGAGAGCTTGGAGAGAAGGGAAGCAGTAGTCACAGACATAGTCTATCGGGAACAGGAATCAGGAATCAGGAATCAGGAATCAGGAAACAGGAAACAGGGAACAGGGATCAGGGATCACGGATCGGTCCTGGCTCCTGCGTCCTGACTTCTGGCTCCTGTCTCCCATACAATCCCCTGATGGACCCCCGCGACGTCGACGCCCTGATCCGAGGTCTGCACGCCGACCCGTTTGCCGTGCTCGGCCCCCATGAGGCGGGCAGCGGCCTGGCCGTGCGGGCCTTCTGGCCGCGGGCACAAGCCGTCGCCGTGACGGCGCCCGATGGCCAGGACGTGCGCGCCATGACGCGCGTGCACGCCGAGGGGCTCTACGAGGCCGTCATCCCCGAGACCCCGCGCGAGGGCTTCGACTACCGCCTCCGCGTGACGCTGGCCAACGGCCACGCGTTCACCCTGGACGACCCGTTCCGGTATGGCCCGGTCCTCACCGACTACGATTTGCACCTGCTCGCCGAAGGCACGCAGATGCGGGCCTTCGAAAAACTGGGGGCGCGCCCCATCACCCACGGCATCCGGCGCGGCGTGCACTTCGCGGTGTGGGCGCCCAACGCGCGCCGCGTGAGCGTGGTGGGCGACTTCAACGGATGGGACGGTCGCGTGCACCCCATGCGCGTCCGCTCGAGCGGCTACTGGGAAACCTTCCTCCCCGACCTGGCCGCGGGCGATCGCTACAAGTTCGAGGTGCTGGGCGCCGACGGCTCGGTGATGCTGAAGGCCGATCCGTGCGGCCGCTATTTCGAGACCCCTCCGCGCACGGCGTCGATCGTGTGGTCGAGCGACCAGTACGCGTGGGCAGACGAGGCCTGGATGTCGGCGCGCGCTGGGCAGGACCGGTGGCTCGAGCGCCCGATGTCCATCTATGAGGTGCACCTGGGCAGCTGGCGCACGTCGCCGGACGGCCGGCTGCTCACCTACCGGGAGCTGGCCGAACAACTGGTGCCCTACGTGAAGGAGATGGGCTTCACGCACATCGAGCTGCTGCCGGTGATGGAGCATCCCTTCACCGGATCGTGGGGCTACCAGGTGATCGGCTTCTTCGCGCCCACCAGCCGCTTCGGCCCGCCCGAGGACTTCAAGGCCTTCGTGGATGCCTGCCACCAGGCTGGACTGGGCGTCATCCTCGACTGGGTACCAGGGCACTTCCCGAAGGACCAGCATGGCCTCGCGCGGTTCGACGGTACCGCCGCGTACGAACACTCCGACCCGCGGCAGGGCGAGCACCAGGACTGGGGCACGCTGGTGTTCAACTATGGGCGGCACGAGGTGCGCTCGTTCCTGCTGTCGAACGCGCTTTACTGGCTCGAGCAATTCCATATCGACGGCTTGCGCGTCGACGCCGTCGCGTCGATGCTCTACCTCGATTACTCGCGCGAGCCGGGGCAGTGGGTGCCCAACCGCTACGGCGGCCGCGAGAACCTGGAGGCCATCGCCTTTCTCGAGCAACTGAACGTGCTCGTCGCCACCGAGTGCCCCGGCGCCGTGGTCTTCGCGGAGGAATCGACGTCGTGGCCCGGCGTGACCCGGCCCGCCCACCTTGGCGGCCTCGGCTTCACCTACAAGTGGAACATGGGCTGGATGCACGACATGCTCGACTACACCGCCGTGGACCCGGTGTATCGCAAGTGGCACCACAACCAGGTCACCTTCTCGCTGGTCTACGCCTACAGCGAGCGCTTCGTGCTGCCGTTCTCGCACGACGAGGTGGTGCACGGGAAGCGCTCGCTCCTCGACAAGATGCCGGGCGACGTCTGGCAGCGCCACGCGACGTTGCGCGCGCTCTACGGCTACATGTTCGCGCACCCGGGCAAGAAGCTGCTGTTCATGGGCGGCGAGATCGGCCAGTGGCGCGAGTGGAATCACGACGGCGAGCTGGACTGGGCGGTGCTGGGCGATGCCCGCCATGCCGGCCTGCAGCGGTGGGTGAAGGACCTCAATCACCTGTACGCCTCGGAGCCCGCACTGTGGCAGAAGGACGACGCCCCCGAGGGCTTTCAGTGGATCGACTGCCACGATCACGAGCACAGCGTGCTCTCGCTCCTTCGGCGCGGCCAGGACGACGCGGCGCACGTGGTGGCGGTGGTCAACTTCACCCCCGTCCCGCGGCACGGCTACCGGGTCGGGGTGCCCGCACCCGGCTCGTACCACGAGCGGTTGAACAGCGATGCGGAGGTATACGGCGGCAGCAACGTCGGCAACGGCGGGTGGATCCCGACCGAGCCGGTGCCCGCCCATGGTTTCGCGCAGTCGGTCTCATTGACCGTGCCGCCGCTCGGGTTCCTGCTGCTGAAGGGCCTGCGGTAGGCGCGGCCCTTCGGGCGCGTGGGCACGCCTGGCGGCGTGTGGGCGTCCCACGGCACGAAGTGCCGGTGAGCGCGGCCCACGCCGCGGACGCGGCCTTCCGGCACGCGTACTGCAGCACATCGCGGCAACCATGCCGCAGACGCGCTCGCGCGTTCCGCTTCCGGACAACGTTGTCCGCCTGCGGCCACTGCGTGGGATGAGTGCTGGGACGGATGACTCTCTGCTTGATCCGTCTCCCCAAGACGTCGATAGTCGGAGGATGCGCAAGGACGAACAGGTCCACATCCGGCCGCTCACGTTCTTTCTCGTCGCGACCGGCCTGACCTTTTTCTCGTCGTTCCAGTCGTTCTACTTCGTCTCCACTTTCACCGAGAAGCCCGCGCCGTTCGGCCTGCTCTTCGTGCTGAACCTGGGCTACTGGTACTCGTGGGCGTGCCTCGCCCCGGGCATCTTGTGGCTGTCGCGCCGCTTCCCGCTGGACAAGCAGCACTGGAAGGTCTCCCTGCCGATGCACCTGGCCGGCGTATTCGTCGCCACGATGCTGCACGTGGCGATGACGGTGGCCACGCGCGTGGCCACCTACTGGTCGATTGGCGAGTCGACGGCCTCGTGGCTCCGCGAGGCGCAACGGATGTTCTTCCTCAATTTCGACTGGGAGATGATGACCTACTGGGCCATCGTCGGGTTGTGCCATGCGCTGGCGTACCGCCACATGGCGCAGGTCCGTGCGCTCCGGGCCAGCCAGCTCGAGACCAGCCTGGTCGAGGCACAGCTGCAGTCGCTGCAGCGGCAGTTGCAGCCACACTTCCTGTTCAACACGTTGAACACCATCTCCGCGCTCATGCACCGTGACGTGGACGCCGCGGATGCCATGATCGCCAGGCTGAGCGACCTGCTCCGCATCTCGCTCCAGATGGTGGGCGTCCAGGAGGTGTCGCTGAAGGAAGAACTGGATTTCCTATCCAAGTATCTGGAGATCGAACAAACCCGGTTCCGCGACCGTCTCACCGTGGTGTTCGACGTGCACCCGGATACCTTTGACGCCCTGGTGCCAAACCTTATCCTGCAGCCGCTCGTCGAAAATGCCATCAAGCACGGCATCGGACCGCGCCCTGCGCCCGGCACCATCACCATCCGGTCGCGCCGGATCAGCGGGATGCTGGAACTGCGGGTGCAGGACAACGGGGTGGGGATGTCGGCGGCCCGGTTGTCCGACTTCAACCGGGGCGTCGGGCTCTCGAACACGCGTGCGCGGCTGGAGCACCTTTATGGACAGCTCCACCGCTTTGAATTCCGGCAGCCGGCCGAAGGCGGGCTGCTGGTGTTGATTGCCGTACCGCTGGCGGAAGTCGCCGAGGAAGTGGCCGAGGACGTGGTGGGGGTGCAGGCCGTAGAGGGGGCTGCGTGAACAAGATCCGAACCGTGGTGGTGGACGACGAGCCGATGGCGCGCGAGCGCCTGGTCAGCCTGCTGGGGCAGGAGAAGGACATCGAGCTCATCGGCGAGTGCGCCGACGGGTCACAGGCCATCTCGGCCATCCAGCAGCAACAACCCGACCTGGTCTTCCTCGATGTCCAGATGCCGGCCTGCGACGGCTTCCGCGTCATCGAGCACGTGGGCGCCGAGCGCATGCCAGCCGTGGTGTTCGTCACGGCCTACGACGAGTACGCGCTGAAGGCGTTCGAGGTGCATGCCATCGACTACCTGTTGAAACCGTTCGGCCGGGACCGCTTCCAGCAGACCCTGCAGCACGCGCGCGCGCACGTCGAGCGCCGCCGCGCCGGCGACCTCGGACGGCGCCTGATGGCGCTGGTGCAGGACATCAAGCCGGAGCCCCAGAAGATGGATCGCCTGGTCGTGAAGTCGGGCGGGCGCGTGTTCTTCCTGCGCACCGACGATATCGAATGGGTGGAGGCGGCCGGCAACTACGTGCGGCTCCATCTCGCGAGCGACTCGCACCTCTTCCGCGAGACGATGAACAACATGGAAGGGCGACTCGACGGGCAGCGCTTCGTGCGCATCCATCGCTCGCGCATCGTCAACACCGATCGGATCAAGGAACTGCAGCCGTGGTTCAACGGCGAGTACGTGGTGGTGCTGCACAACGGCACGCGCCTCACGCTCAGCCGCGGCTACCGGGAGAAGCTGCAGGAGAGGCTGGGGAAGGGATTCTAGATTACCCTGGGGGCCGAGGTGTCCGAGCGCGAGCCTCACGGCGAGAAGGAACTGGCGGCGTTCATCCGCGCGGGCGCGGCCCGGCGGCACGACCAGGCCTTCGGCGACTACTTCAAGGGCCGCAACGCTTCCTGCGCGCTCGGCGCGGCCTACGAGGGCATGTACCGGCTGCCCGACAACCCCGACGGCACGCGCCCGACGAAAGACCTCGACTGGTTCTTCGATTGCCTCGAGGGCAGCATCCGGCGGTGCCCGGCGCCGGGCTGCCGTAAGACACTCACCCTGGCCTCCATCCTCGTACACCTGAACGACGACCATCGCTGGACACGCGAGCAGATTGCCGCGTGGCTGGAAGACGAGCAGGCCAACGGTCGCCTGCCCGCGCGCGCTCCCACCGCACCGTAGGCCCCCCGTCGCGGCCCCCGGCCTTGCGGCCGTAGGCGGACCCACGCGTTGATCGGGGGGACCAGGCTCTTCGAGCCGGCAGATCCGCTGACACAGCCAAATGACGGGACCGAGAGGTGAAGGACGCCGATACGTCCCCCGGGGTTTCATTGAAAATGCCGAAGCGTTCCTCCGACATTTTGTAATGGTCCCGACGGCGCCGGCGTTGCTACCGTCAGTGCCGCACGTTCGAAGCAACAAGGAGCACTGCGCATGCGACACATCACGTTTCCCGACAGCCTCCGGTCCGATCTGCCCGCCGCCGTTGTCGTGTTCCTCGTGGCGACACCGCTCTGCCTGGGGATCGCGCTCGCGTCGGGCGCGCCGCTCTTCTCGGGCATCATTGCCGGCGTCGTCGGCGGCATCGTGGTGGGGGCGGCCAGCGGATCGGCCCTGGGCGTCAGCGGGCCGGCCGCCGGGCTGGCGGTCATTGTCCTCACCGCCATCACGACCCTCGGGGCCTGGGAGACCTTCCTGCTGGCGGTGGTGCTGGCCGGAATCATCCAGGTCGCGCTCGGCTTTGCGCGCGCGGGCGTCATCGGGTATTACTTCCCGTCCTCGGTCATCAAGGGGATGCTGACGGGCATCGGCCTCACCATCATCCTCAAGCAACTGCCCCATGCCGTCGGATACGACGCAGATCCCTCCGGCAGCCTGGCGTTCGCGCAGGCGGGGGGCGACAACACGTTCTCCGCGCTCGCTGCCATGCTCGGGCTCATCCAGCCGGGTGCGCTGCTCGTGGCCCTGGTCTCGCTGGCCGTGCTCGTCCTGTGGGAGCAGCCGGCGGTCCGGCGGATGAAGGCCTCGCTCTGGATCCAGGGGCCGCTCGTGGCGGTGGCCCTGGGCATCGCGCTGAACGAGGTGTTCAAGGCCGCCCTGCCGTCGATGGCCATCGCCTCCACGCACCTGGTCCAGATCCCGGTGGCCGAGGGGGTCCAGGGGTTCCTGTCACTGTTCACGCTGCCCGACTTCTCGCAACTGGCGAATCCGGCGGTCTATACGACCGCGATCACGCTCGCGGTCGTCGCCAGCATCGAGACGCTGCTCTGCGTCGAGGCCACCGACCGGCTCGACCCCTTGAAGCGCGTCACTCCGACAGACCGCGAATTGAAGGCGCAGGGCCTCGGGAACATCGTCTCGGGGCTCATCGGCGGGCTGCCGATCACGCAGGTCATCGTGCGCAGCTCGGCCAACATCCAGTCGGGCGGCCGCACGAAGCTGTCGGCCATCCTGCACGGCGGGCTGCTGCTCGCAGCCGTCATCGCCGCGCCGGCCGTGCTGAACCTCATCCCGTTGGCCACCCTGGCGGCCATCCTGCTCGTGGTGGGCTACAAGCTGGCGAAGCCGGCCCTCTTCGCCTCGATGTACAAGCTCGGCCCCTACCAGTTCATCCCGTTCGTCGTCACCATCGTCGGGATCCTGGTGACCGATCTGCTCGTGGGCATCGGCCTGGGGATGGCGGTGGCGGTCTTCTTCATCCTGCTGACCAACTACCGCAACCCGTACTTCGTGGACACGAAGCCCCACAAGCCCGGCGAGGTCGTGCGCCTGGCGCTGTCCGAGGACGTCTCGTTCCTCAACCGCGCCACGATCATGCGGACGCTGAACGCCATCCCGCCAGGTACGCGCGTGGAGATCGATGCCACGCGGTCGGTGAACATCGACTACGACGTCTACGAGATCCTGAAGGACTTCGAACAGCGCGCGAAGCTGGTGAACATCGACCTCACCATCCACGGGCTCGACGCGCTGCGCCGGGAGAACGACTCCATGCGCCGCGTGCAGCGCCTGATTCGCCGCGAGCGCAAGCGGGGGGCGCGGCAGGCGGCCTAGCGAGCCAGGGCCCGCGGTGAAGGAAGAAAAGCCGCGGACGACGACCCGGAAACGGACGAAGATAACAGGGTGCCGAACGACGCACTTCAGCCAGACGAGGACGACATGCGCACACAGACGAAGGAGATCCAGCAAGACCTGACCCCGGAGAGGGCATTCGAGATCCTGCAGGAAGGCAACCGGCGGTTCGTCAGCAACCTCCGGTACAACCGCAACCTGCTGCAACAGGTGAACGAGACTTCGGAAGGGCAGCACCCGTTCGCCATCATCCTGAGCTGCATCGACTCGCGGACCAGCGCGGAGCTCATCTTCGACCAGGGGCTGGGCGACATCTTCAGCGTCCGCGTCGCGGGTAACGTCCTCAACGAGGACATCCTCGGCAGCATGGAGTTCGCCTGCCACGTGGCCGGGGCGAAGCTCATCGTGGTGCTGGGCCACACCCGTTGCGGCGCGGTCAAGGGTGCCTGCAGCCACGTGCAGCTCGGCCACCTGACGGGCCTGCTCGGCAAGATCGGCCCCGCGGTTTATGAAGTGGAGAGAGCGGGCGCCGGGCTGCCCCCGGACGAGTTCGTCGAGCAGGTGGCGGTCGAGAATACGCGCCACCAGATGCACGCCATCCTCGACCGCAGCCCGATCCTCGAGCACCTGTTCAACGAGGGCAAGGTCGGCATTGTTGGAGGGATGTACTCGGTGGAGACCGGCGAGGTCACGTTCTTCGACCAGCAGTTCCACCCGCACGCCGAGCCGGCCGACACCGTGGCAGCCGCCCGCTAGCCGCCCGCGCGAGAACCCTGACAGCAACGGCCTCCGGCAGGACCAACCCGCCGGAGGCCGTGAACCTACGTGCGTCGAACGCCCGTGCTTTGCACGTCCGTGCTTTGAACCTCCGTGCCTACCAGTTGAACTTCACGCCGAACTTCGCGATGCGCGGCGGCAGCACCGTCGTCGCCTTCTCGAAGGAGGCGCCCGAGCGCCAGTTCACGTTGATCGCCGTGTTCGCGTTCAGCGCGTTGTAGAGGTCGAAGAACAGGCCCACGCGCGCCCGGTTCGCGAAGGTGAGCTGCTTCTCGACCCGGACATCGAACACCGACACCGTGTCCTGACGGCGTGTGCCGATGGGCTCGGCGAGGATGATCTGGTTGCCGTAGTTGAGCTCACCCGGCCGGGTCACGAAGAAGCGGCCATACGGGGCACCGCTCTGCACCTTCAGCACCGGCGTCACCCGGAGGCCCCAGCCCGCGTCCACCGTGCCGCTGAACTTCGCGTTCCAATTGGTGAACTCGTTCAGCGTCTTCTCGTTCGGGTTCGTCGGGTAGCTGCCGAAGAACGAGAACTGGCTCACGGCGGTTGCGAACCGGTTGTTGAAGTACAGGTTGCCGTACTCTTCGGTCCACGTGTACGAGTAGGACGCCACCATCGACCAGCGGTTGCCGTAGCGCTTGTTGGCCGAGAACTCCAGCGTCTTGTAGTCGCCCTCGTAGCCGGGGATGTTGGTCGTCACCTGGCTCGAGCCCCGCGACGTGCTATCGAGGTTGAACGCCGAAATGGAGCGGTCGTCGCCGTTGCCGTACACGTTGTCGGCGCCGGGGTCCACCACCGTGACGGGCACGTTGAAGGCGTCGAAGGGACGCAGCTCGTTGACCTGCTGCCAGCCATCGTTGTCCTTCTTGTAGACATAGCCCACCCGGACGCCGAGGTCGCTCAGGACCGCGCGCTCGAGGAAGAACGACGTCTCGTCCGTGTACGCATTGTTGAGGTTCGGGTCCACGCGCGCATTGGCCACGCCGCCGAAGCGCGTCTCCAGCACGCGCTCCTCGCCCTCCTGATAGACGCGGTCGCCGTTGACGTCGCTCCACGTGTAGTCGGCGTACTGGTTCGCGGTGTTCGGGTTGACCGAGTCGGCCAGGTTCACCCCGGTGTTGAAGTAGAAGCGGCCCCAGTTGGCCTTCAGCACCGTCTTGCCGTCGCCGCCGAGATCGTAGGTCGCACCGAGGCGCGGGACGATGTGGTTGAAGGCGATGACCTCGGACACCTCCGAGAACTGCAGCGGGGCCGGCACGAACCGGCCACTGGCCAGCGACTGCTCCGGC
>Ga0209706_10000225_pt1 | contig 31033 bp, 27 predicted proteins | sample PPLLaktember2015_6_FD_187263 | JGI IMG/M metagenome (GOLD analysis project Ga0209706, IMG submission 187263) | Freshwater sediment microbial communities from Prairie Pothole Lake near Jamestown, North Dakota, USA - PPLs Lake P8 Core (1) Depth... | ecosystem: Environmental > Aquatic > Freshwater...
GATGAAGGCGCGGCCCGCCTCGCCCCAGCGCTCGTCGGGGACCCCGACCACCGCGATCTCGCGCACCGCCGGGTGCTCCAGGTACGCCGCCTCGACCTGCGCCGGGTAGACGTTCTCCCCGCCCGAAATGTAGAGGTCCCGGGCGCGGCCGGTCAGCGTGACGAAGCCCTCGGCGTCGGCGCTGGCGAGATCGCCGGTCCGTAGCCAGCCGTCGCGGATCGTCTGCGCGGTCGCCTCCGGCCGATTCCAGTAGCCGAGCATCGTGATCGGGCCGCGCACCACGATCTCCCCCGCCTCGCCGGGCGCGCAGTCCTGCCACTCCGCGACGGGGCCCGCGAGCGTCGCAACCCGGACGATGCGGACCTCGGCGTGGAACACCGGGCGCCCGACGCTGCCGGCCTTGCGCAGCGCGTCGCGCGCCTCGAGGCAGCAGAGGATGGACGTCTCCGTCTGCCCGAAGCCCTGCTTCAGCAGCAGGCCGTGCGCCTCGAAGTCGCGGATCGTCTCGACGGGGATGGCGGCCCCGGCGGTGAACAGGAAGCGCAGCGAGCCGAGCCGAAAGCGCCCGGCGGGCGCTGCTTCGAGCACGTCGTGGAGCGCGCGGAACATGGTCGGCACCCCGCCCAGGTAGGTGATGCCCTCACGGGCGACGTCGTCCCACAGGCGCTCCGCGTCGAAGCGCCGCTCGAGTACCAGCGAGGCGCCCGCATAGAGCGCGGGCAGCGCCAGGATCTTCAGCCCGAAGGAGTGGAAGAGCGGCAGGGCAACGAGCACGCGGTCGCGCGCCGTGGTCTCGAAGAAGAGCTGGGCGTTGAGGCTGTTGTAGAGCGCCTTGCGATGGGGGAGCAGGGCGCCCTTCGGCACCCCGGTGGTGCCCGAGGTGTACATGAGGAGCATCGGATCGTCGGGCGTCACGGGCAGCACGGCGCGCTGCGGCCCGGCGGCCGCGAGCGCCGCCTCGTAGGCGTCCGGCGTTCCGCCGACGGCGACGCGCGCAGGCGGAGCGATCTGCGCGCCGTCCAGCGCGCCCGCGGCGAGCCCTTCGAGCTCGCTCTCGAAGCAGAGGGCGCGCGGCGTGCAGTCCTCCAGCAGCTCGCGAAGCTCCGGCGCGGCGAGCCGCGTGTTCAGCGGCACCGCGATCGCCCCGATGCGTGCGGCGCCGAGCAGCAGCTCGAGATAGGCCGTGCGGTTCGCCAGCAGCAGCGCCACGCGGTCGCCGCGCCCGACGCCGCGGGAGGCCAGCCAGCCGGCGGCGCGCGCGCAGCGCTCCTCGAGGGCCGCGTAGTCGAGGCTGCGCTCGGCGTCCTTCAGCGCGGGGCGCTCGCCCCCGATCGCGGCGCGCCGGGCGGTCCAGCCGCCGACGTTGTGGAGGGGGGAGGGCATGGCTCGGGAGGTTCGTGGAGCGCCCGGCGCCTCGCCAGCAGGTACCATGAAGCCTCCCCCTTCTGGAGATCGCCGTGAACCTGCTCGGACAGCCCGCCCACGTCGGCCGCCACTGCGGCAGCCACGTCTACGACGTCACCCGCGAAGTCGTCGACTTCTACGCCGACGCGCTCGACGACCGGAGCCCGCTCTACGCGAGCGTGGCGCCGCCGCTCCTCTACCACTCCGAGTGCTACAAGTTCCTCGGCGAGTGGTACCTGAAGAACCTGTTCGGGAACCTGCACGCGCGCCAGGACTGGGAGCTGTTCGCGCCGATCCCCATCGGCGGGCAGGTGCGCACGCGCTCGACGATCATCGAGCGCTACCACAAGCGCGGGCGCGACTACGTCGTGAACGAGACCGACGTGAACGCCGCCGACGACGGCCGGCTGCTGGTGCGCGGGCGCACCCACCAGTCGTTCCTGCCGCCGCGGCCGAGCGCCTCCGAGGCCGCGCCGGGCTTCGTGGTCGACGAGGCCACCGCGCGCCGCAAGGCCGAGAGCCAGCCGGCGCCGCCGTTCCCGACCGCCACGGGCCCCGACCTCGAGCCGACCGTGAAGTGCGTCGACGCGCGGCGCTGCTGGATGTTCTCGGGCCCGGGCCGCAACTACCACACCGACGCCGCGGAGGCGAAGAAGCTCGGCTTCCCGAACATCGTCGTGCAGGGGATGATGTCGACCTGCTTCGCAGCCCAGGTGATGCAGGACCACTTCGGGCTGGGATGGATCGAGGGCGGCAAGCTCTCGCTCAAGCTCGTGAACGTGCTCTGGGTCGACGAGACCGTCAGCGCGCGCGCCAAGGTCCGCGAGCGCGAGCCCGAGGGAACCCGCACGCGCGTGCACTGCGACGTCTGGGTCGAGAAAGCGGACGGGACGCGCGTGGCTCTCGGCAGCGGGAGCGCGCTCGAGTAGGGCGCGCCGCCGGCTTCAGTCCTCGCCGCCGCCCGCGGCCGCGCTCACCTGGTCGGCCCGCACCTTGCCGGTGTCGAAGCGGGCCGCCGCCTTCTCCATGTGGTCGAGCAGGGCCTCCGCGTCGGGCGCCGGCTTGCCGCGCGGCCGGAACGGCCGCAGGCGCGCCACCACGAAGTTGCGCAGGTAGGGGCTCTCGAAGCCGCGCTCGCGCAACGCGGCCATCAGCTCGGCCACGCGCTCGTCGAGCGCCAGCAGGCGTTCGGCGCGCCGCCCGCGGATCTCGAGGGCGCGCCCGATGCCTTCGTCGAGGAACGCGTCGCTCGCCTTCAGCGCCGCGGCGTAGGCGCCGCCCGCGAAGCGCGGCCGCGTCTCGTAGGCGATCCCCAGCGTCACCAGCGAGCCGTCTTCGAGCTCGAAGGCGTAGCCGCTCTCCGGGCGCGAGGGGTCGAGCTCCGCGAGGCTGCGCGCCATGCGCACCGCCTCCTGGGCGCGCTCGCGCGTCGTGTGCGCCTTCTCGGTGTTGAGCGCGAGGATCCGGTAGGCGAAGGCCGGGTCGGCCGAGACCAGCGCGACGATGCTGCGCGCCCCGAGCCGGGTGAGCGCCCGCAGCCGGTGGAGCCCGTTCGGGGTCCAGAAGCGCACCTCGCCCGCCGCGGCGCGCGCCTCGGGCGGAACCGGCACCGCCACCACCGGGTCGACGTAGCTGCCGACCTTGGCGATGGCGTCGGCGAGCCGGACGACGTGCGGCTCGGAGGCGTCGCGCTGGAACGGCGTCGGCGCGATGCGCTCGAGGGGCAGGGCGGCGAGGGTCAGCCAGTGCCCGCCCAGCGGGTCGCGGTAGCTGGCGAGCGCCACCCCGCCGGCTTCCTTCACGGCGTCCGCGAGGGCGCGGATCGCCGCCGGCGGATCGCCGGGCAGCTCGGCGGGCCCGAGCCCGCGCGATCCGGCCTCCGCGACCCCGCGCTTGCGGCGGGCCGCCGGTCGCTTGCCCTCCCGAGCCGCCTTCCGCGCCGCCATCGGCACCTCCGGCCCGCAGGATATAAGATCCGTGCGTGTTGCTTCGCGGGCTCTCCGAGGCGTGCGAGGCTCTCGGCCTCCGCGGCCGCCGAGTTCTCGTCGCCAGCTCGGGGGGCGTCGACTCGACCGTCCTCTTCCACGGGCTCCAGCGCCTGGCGGGGCGCCTCCGGCTCGAGCTCGTCCTCGGCCACGTGCACCACGGCCTGCGGGGCGCCGAGGCCGAGGCGGATCTCGAAGCGGTGTGCGCGCTCGGGGCCAAGTACGGCGCCCCCGTGGAGGTGGACCGCGTCGATCCCGGAGCGCTGCGCAGCGGCGGGCCGAGCCGGGCGCGCCCGACCCTCCAGGAAGCGGCGCGCGCGCTGCGCTACCAGGCGCTCCGCAGCCAGGCGGAGCGCGCCGGCGCCGCGCGCATCGCCACCGCGCACAACCGCGACGACCAGGCCGAAACCGTGCTGCTGCGCCTGCTCCGCGGCGCGGGCCCCGATGCGCTCGGGGGGATTCCCGAGCGCTCGCCCGACGGCTGGATCGTCCGGCCCCTGCTCGGTGTCGGAAGGCAGGAGATCGTCGCCTACGCCCGGGAGGCGGGACTCTCGTGGCGCGAGGACGGTTCGAACGCGAGCCGCGCCTATGCGCGCAATCGCCTGCGTCACGACTGGCTTCCCGGGCTCGGAGCGGCCTTCAACCCCCGTCTCCTCAGGGCCGTCGCCGATCTGGCCGAAGCGGCGAGAAGGGACACGGAGTGGATCGAGCCGCACGTCGAGTCGGAGACCGAACGGTGGGCGACGGAAGAGAGAGACGGAGCGCTCTGGATCTCCCCCGACCCCTGGGCCTCGCTGCCCGAGGGGCTCGCGCGGCGCGTGGTGCGCCGCCTGCTGCAGCGCTCGGGCGCCGGCCGGGACCTGACGCGGACGCATCTGCTGCGCACGCTGCGCTTCCTGCGCGGCGCGCGGCCGGGCTCGTGCCTCGAGCTGCCGGGCGGTCTGCGGCTCTCCCGCGAGCGCACCGGCTTCCGCCTCGGCCCTGCGGCGTGTCTGCCCCGGGGGTCATGCTAATCTCGTTGGAATCCCGGGGGGCAAGCGGGCTTCGCCCCGCTCGGCTCGCTCCCCCCGCCGTCCGCGCCACACAGGAGCACGCGTGAATCAGCAGTTCTACAAGAACATGGCCCTCTGGGTCGTCCTCCTGCTCATGATCCTCCTCCTGGTCACCGTGCTCCGGCAGACCAAGGTGGCGCCGCAGGAGATCACCTACACCGAGTTCCTGACGAAGCTCGAAGCGGGCGAGATCGAGCGCGTCACGATGGAAGAGGGGCACGTCACCGGCAAGCTCGCGGACGGGCACGAGTTCGCCACCTTCGTCCCGCCGGTCTACGACTCGCTGGTCCCCCAGCTCCAGCAGAAGGGCGTCGAGATCACCGCGCGGCCGAAGCGCGAGTCCTCGGTCTGGCAGCAGATGCTGATCTGGTGGGTCCCGTTCCTGATCCTGATCGGACTCTGGGTGTTCTTCGTGCGCCAGATGCAGGCGGGCGGCGGCAAGGCCATGAGCTTCGGCAAGTCGCGCGCGCGTCTGCTCACCGAGAACCAGCAGCGCGTGACCTTCGACGACGTCGCGGGCGTCGAAGAGTCGAAGGCCGAGCTCGAGGAGATCATCGCCTTCCTGCGCGACCCGAAGAAGTTCACCCGCCTCGGCGGCCGCATCCCGAAGGGCGTGCTGCTGGTGGGGCCTCCCGGCACCGGCAAAACGCTGCTGGCGCGGGCGGTGGCCGGCGAGGCCGGCGTGCCGTTCTTCTCCATCTCGGGCTCGGACTTCGTCGAGATGTTCGTGGGCGTCGGCGCCTCGCGGGTGCGCGACCTCTTCATGCAGGGCAAGAAGCACGCGCCGTGCATCATCTTCATCGACGAGATCGACGCCGTCGGGCGCCACCGCGGAGCCGGGCTCGGCGGCGGCCACGACGAGCGCGAGCAGACCCTGAACCAGCTCCTCGTCGAGATGGACGGCTTCGAGAGCAACGAGGGCGTGATCATGATCGCGGCCACCAACCGGCCCGACGTGCTCGACCCCGCGCTGCTCCGGCCGGGCCGCTTCGACCGCCGCGTGGTGGTGCCGCGCCCGGACCTGCGCGGCCGGCTCGCCATCCTGAAGGTGCACACGCGCCGGGTGCCGCTGGCCGACGACGTCGAGCTCGAGGTGCTGGCGCGCGGCACGCCGGGCTTCGTCGGCGCGGACCTCCAGAACCTGGTCAACGAGGCGGCGCTGCTGGCGGCCCGTCGCGAGGGACAGAAGGTCTCGATGATCGACTTCGAGCGCGCCAAGGACAAGGTCCTGCTCGGCACCGAGCGGCGCAGCATGATCATGAGCGACGAGGACAAGCGGGTGACGGCCTACCACGAGGCCGGCCACGCCCTGGTCGCCATGGTCACGCCCCACTCGGATCCGGTGCACAAGGTGACCATCATCCCGCGCGGCATGGCGCTCGGCGTGACGCAGACCCTTCCGGTGGAGGACCGCTACAGCCTCACCCGCGAGCAGATGATCGCGATGCTGCGCCACGCGATGGGCGGCCGCGCTGCCGAGGAGCTGGTGTTCAACCACCTCTCGACGGGCGCCGCCAACGACCTGCAGCAGGCCACCCGGCTCGCCCACGAGATGGTGTGCGTCTACGGCATGAGCGAGCGCATCGGCCCCGTCTCCTACAACGACGACTCGGGCGACGTGTTCCTCGGCCGGGACTTCGTCTCGCGCAAGAACTACAGCGAGCAGAAGGCCCAGGAGATCGACGAGGAGGTCAGCCGCCTGCTCCGCGAGTGTTACGACGAGGCACGGCAGGTGCTGGTCGACCAGCGCGGCGTGCTCGATCGCATCGCGGACGGGCTGCTCGAGCGGGAGACGCTGGAGGGCTCCGACCTGAAGCTGATCCTCGCCGGGCAGACGCTGCCGCCGCTGCCGCCCGCCACCGCGCCGCCCGCGCCCAGCGCGCCGGCGTCGCGGCGCCGGCCCGAGCGCGCCAAGGACTTCCCCGGAGAGAAGCTGCCGGACCCCGAGCCGGTCGCGGGGTAGAACGTGTCGCCGACGATCTTCCCGCGCGGGCGCGTGACGATCGTCGGCGTGCTGAACCTGACGCCGGACTCCTTCTCCGACGGCGGCCGCTTCCTGCGCGCGGGGGGCGCGCTCGACCTCGCCGCGCTGCTGCGCGCCGCCGAGGAGATGATCGGGGCGGGCGCCCACGTGCTCGACGTGGGCGGCGAGTCGACCCGCCCGGGCGCCGGCGCGGTGCCGGACGCCGAGGAGATCGCCCGCATCGCGCCGGCCCTCGAGGCGCTCGGCAAGCGCTTCGACGTGCCGCTGTCCGCCGACACCCGCAAGGCGCCGGTGGCCGAGGCCGCCCTCGACGCCGGCGCGACCTGGCTGAACGACGTCAGCGGCTTGCGGCACGATCCGGCGCTGGCCGAGCTCGCCGCCCGGCGCGGCGCCGGTCTGATCCTCGGCCATCTGCGCGGCGAGCCGTCCACCATGCAGCGCGAGATCCACTTCGACGACGTCGTCGGCGAGGTCGCGGCCGAACTCGCTGCGAGCGCCGCGCGCGCGCGGGCGGCCGGGGTGTCCGACGAGCGTCTGGCCGTCGATCCGGGCATCGGCTTCGGCAAGCGGCTCCCCCACAACCTGGCGCTCCTCGCCGGGGTCGGGCGGCTCCGCGAGCTCGTGGGCCTCCCCGTCCTCGTGGGCCCGTCGCGCAAGTCGTTCCTCGGCGAGCTGACCGGCGATCCGCCGGGCGAGCGCGACCTCGCCAGCCACGCCGCCTGCGCGATCGCGATCTACGAGGGCGCCGACGCCGTGCGCGTCCACGACGTGGCCGGCGCGCGGCGCGCCGCCGCGGTGGCGCTGGCGCTGCGGGAGGCGCGCGACCGCGCGCAGCCGGGACGGCCGGCGTGATCGAGTACCTCTGGGGTCGGCTCGTCGGCATCGCCCAGGAGCTGGGGTCCTTCCTCCTCTCCAACTACGACCCGGTGCGCGACACGCTCGACATCGCGGTGGTCGGCTTCGTCCTCTACTGGCTGCTGCTCCTCATCAAAGGCACGCGCGCCGTGCAGGTGCTGGTCGGCCTCGGCGCGCTGATCGCGATGCGCCTGTTCGCGGACCTGCTCGGCCTCGCGACGCTCTCCTGGATCCTCGACAACTTCCTCGCCTCCGCGGTGCTGATCATCATCGTGCTGTTCCAGGCGGACATCCGCCGCGCGCTCGCGCGGGTCGGGCGCGGCGTGTTCCCGCGCATCGCCGAGCGGCAGGAGTCGCAGATCCTCGAGGAGATCGTGCGCGCCGCACAGACGCTGGCGCAGCGCCGGGTCGGCGCGCTGATGGTGCTCGAGCGCGAGACGGGACTCGAGGACCTGATCCAGGTCGGTACCGCCCTCGACGCGGCCGTGACGAAGGACCTGCTGGTGTCGATCTTCCTGCCGTACTCGCCGCTCCACGACGGCGCCGTCGTGATCCAGAGCGGTCGCATCGCCTTCGCCGGCTGCATCCTCCCGCTGACGCTCCGCACCGACGTGCCCGAGGGGCTCGGCACGCGCCACCGCGCGGCCCTCGGCATCACCGAGGAGACCGACGCCGTGGTGATCGTGGTGTCGGAGGAGACCGCGAGCATCTCGCTCACCGCGGGCGGTGAGATGACCCGCGACCTCGACGGCCCGCGCCTGCGCGGCGCCCTGCGCGACGCCCTGGCCCGCGGCAGCCGGCGCGACGCCGCCGAAGACGAGCCGGCGGAGGAGGAAGAGCGCGAGGAGGCGCCCGGCGCCGCTCCCGCGGCGGCGGCCGACGCGCGGACCGGGACGGGGGGCGCCTAGGTGCGCTGGCTCTACGCCAACCTCGGCTACAAGCTGATCGCGGTGGCGGTCGCCTTCCTGCTGTGGGGAGTCGCCCACAGCTCCTCGTCGGTCCAGCGCGGCTTCGACGTGCCGATGGTGCTGCGCGGCATCCCCGACGACCTCGTCATCGTCGACCAGAGCAGCGACGAGGTGAACGTGCGCATCCAGGGCACGCGCGCCGCGCTCCGCAACATCTCGCCGGCGGATCTCGAGTACCCGATCGAGGTGTCGGGCGCGAAGCCCGGGGTGCTCACGGTCGAGGTCGACCCGCAGCCGATCGAGCTGCCGCGGGGCGCCGAGATCGTGAGCCGCTCGCCCTCGCGCGTCGACCTGACCCTCGCGCGCCGCGGCTCGAAGGCCGTGCGGGTGCGGCCCGACGTCACCGGGGAGCCCGCCCCCGAGTTCCAGGTGACCAGCATCGAGGTGGAACCGCCCCGCGTCCGCATCACCGGGGCCCAGGGTGAGGTGCTTCGGCTGAGCGAGGTTCTGACCGAAACGATCGACGTCGGCGGGGCGACCGCGGACGTCGAGAAGGACGTGGCGATCGCCCTGTCCGGTAGCCACGTATGGCTCGAGCAGGTGGAGCCCGTCCGGGTGCGCGTGCGCGTCGGGCCCGTGGCGGAGCCGGCCAGCCCGGCGAAGCCGGGCCGGGCGCCGATCCCGCCGGCGAAGGGAGGGAAGCCGAGATGAACCCGGGGCGGACCACACCGCTCTTCGGAACCGATGGAGTGCGCGGCACCGCCAACGTGCACCCGATGACCGCCGAGATGGCGCTGGCCCTCGGCCAGGCCATCGCCCACGTGTTCCGCAGCCGCGGCGGCGGCACGCAGCGCATCCTGATCGGCAAGGACACGCGCCTCTCGGGCTACATGTTCGAGGACGCCCTCGCCGCGGGCATCTGCTCGATGGGCGCCGAGGTGATCCAGGTCGGCCCGATGCCGACGCCGGCGATGGCGTTCCTCACGGTCGACATGCGCTGCAAGGCGGGCGTGATGATCTCCGCCAGCCACAACCCCTACCAGGACAACGGCATCAAGTTCTTCGGCCACGACGGCTTCAAGCTGCCCGACGAGCTCGAGCGCCGCATCGAGGACCTGATCGGCTCCGGCGAGCTCGCCAGTCACCGCGCCGACCCCGACGAGATCGGCCGCGCCACGCGCATCGAGGACGCGGCCGGCCGCTACATCGTGTTCCTCAAGAAGACCTTCCCCGTCGAGCTGAACCTCGAGGGGCTGCGGGTGGTGCTCGACTGCGCCAACGGGGCCGCCTACAAGGTGGGCCCGACCATGTTCCACGAGCTCGGCGCCGAGGTGTTCGCCGTCGGCATCGAGCCGAACGGGCGCAACATCAACCAGGGGTGCGGCTCGCTCTACCCCGACCGCCTCGCGGCGAAGGTGCGCGAGCTGCGCGCAGACGTCGGCATCGCCGTGGACGGCGACGCCGACCGCTGCGTGATGGTCGACGAGCGCGGCGAGGTGATCGACGGCGACGCGCTGCTCGCCGTCTGCGCCAGGGACCTCGCCGAGCGCGGGCGGCTGCGCGGCGGCGCGGTGGTGGCGACGATCATGAGCAACCTGGGCCTCGAGCGCGCGCTCGAGCGGCAGGGCATCCGGCTGGTGCGCACCAAGGTGGGCGACCGCTACGTCGTCGAAGAGATGCGCAGCGGCGGCTACAACCTGGGCGGCGAGCAGTCCGGTCACGTGATCTTCCTCGACTACAACACCACGGGCGACGGCCTGCTGACGGGCCTCCAGACCCTCGCCATCCTGCGCCGCAAGGAGCGCCCGCTCTCCGAGCTGGTCGCCGGCATCGAGCGCTTCCCTCAGGTGCTGCTGAACGTGACGGTGGCGGAGAAGCGGCCGCTGGAGTCGCTGCCGCTGGTGTGCCAGGCCATCGAGAAGGTGGAGGCGGAGCTCGCCGGCCGCGGCCGCGTGCTGATCCGCTACAGCGGCACCGAGCCGAAGCTGCGCGTGATGGTCGAGGGCGACGACGACCTGCGCGTGCAGGAGTACGCGCGCGACCTCGCCGACCTGCTGCGCCGCTCGCTCGGCGCCGGAGGGAGCTGAGTGCGCGCGCTGGTGGTGTCGCTCGACGCGCTCTGCGCGCTGCGCGAGATCTGCGGGCCGAGCGCGGCCGATCCGGTGGCCGCCGCCACGCTCGCCATGCTGGCGGGCTGCGACGCGGTGCAGCTCGGCGTGAACGACGACGGGCGGCCGGCCAGCGAGGCGGACCTGCGCGACGTCGGACGCGCGGCGCCGGTCGAGCTGCGCATCGCTCCGACGCCGTCCCTGGCGAAGGTCGCTCTCGAGGCCCGGCCCGCGCGGGTGGTGCTCGCGGCGGAGGGCCGCTCGGGCGCCTTCGGGGCGCCCCTCGACTTCCGCATCGCGGGGCCCTCCCTCGCCCCCGCGGTGCGCATGCTGCGCGATGCCGGGCTGCGCGTGGGCGCGCTGGTGGCCCCGGACCTCGATGCGGTGAAGGCCGCCCACGCGGCCAACGTCGAGGCGATCGACCTGTGGACCGGAGCCACCACCGACCTGCCCGACGCGTCGCGACGCGCGGCGCTCGAGCGGCTGGCGGACGCCGCCCGGCTCGCCGCGAAGCTGCGCCTCGAGGTCGGCGTGTCCGGCCAGCTCGGCCTGCGCGATCTGCCGAGCGTGCTCGCCGCCGCGCCGGTGATCGAGCGCGTGAGCGTCGGCCGCGCGCTCGTCGCCCGCGCGCAGCTCGTGGGCGTCGAGCGCGCGGTGCTGGCGTTCCGGGAACGGATCTGACGCCGGACTGGCTCGGAGCCGCCGCGAGCGTTCCGCTCGCCGCCGTCGGTTGGCTCGGGCTTCGCCGCTTCCGTTGCCGGAGGCTGCCTCTCGGCGCGGCGCCTCGCGCGCGCTCGCGTGCGCCCGAGGCCCTGTTCTTCGCGGCCCTCGCCCTGGGCGGCGCGGGCGGCGTCGTGTGGCACCTCGCGCCCCGCTGGAGCGCCCTGCCCGAGGCCGCGTTCATGGGTCTCGCGGTGCTCGGGCTCGTGATCTGGCTGCGCCAGGAGCTGGCTCGCGAGGCCGGGCGCGGCGGGGGTGCGGAGCTCGCGTCGGGCGCTCTACTCGCGGGCGCGGCGCTCGGGGTCGAGCCGGTCCCCGGGGCCGACGCCGCGGGGCATCTGCTGCTGGGGCTCGCCGGCGTGCAGCTCCTCCGCTTCTCGGGCGAGCGCGAGCACCGCCGCGCGCCGCGCGCGATCCGGGGCGGAGCGGACGCGTTCCGCCCGAGCGAGGTGCTGAAGAGGGACCTCTTCGGCCGCATCGAGCTCGGCGAGGTGCCCACCCCGGACGGCCCGCTGCGCGCCGTGCGTCGCGACTTCCGCGCCGGCGCCCTCTGGCTGCGTCCGGTGGCGGCGCTGCTCGCCCGTCGGGAGGCGCGAGCGCTCGGCTGGCTGGCGGACGTCGAGCGCGTGCCTCGTCTTCTCGACCGCGGGCGCGGCCGCTTCCTGCGCTCCTACGTCGACGGGCGGCCGCTGGCCGACGCCGGCCCTCGCGAGCCGGCCTACTTCGCCGAGGCGCGCCGCCTGCTGCGCCGCATCCACGCGCAGGGCGTCACCCACAACGACACCCACAAGGTGCACAACTGGCTGGTCACGCCGGACGGACGGCCGGCGCTCGTGGACTTCCAGATCGCGGGGCGCCACGCGGCGCGCACGCGCTGGTTCCGGCTGTGCGCCCTCGAGGACGTCCGCCACCTGCTGAAGCACAAGCGCACCTTCTGCGCCGACGCGCTCACCGCGCGCGAGCGCGCGCTCCTCGCGCGCCGCTCCTGGATTGCGCGGGGCTGGCTGGCCACCGTGAAGCCCGTCTACGTGCTCGTCACGCGGCGGCTCCTCCACTGGCGGGACCGCGAGGGCCGCGGCCGACCGCTGGGGCCGCGGTAGTCTCTCGGGGTGAGCGTGGGAACCGGCGAATGGCCGCTCGTGAGCGCCGAGGCGATGCGCGCCCTCGACCGGCACACCATCGAGAAGCTCGGCGTGCCCGGCGAGCTGCTGATGGAGTGCGCGGGGCGGCTGGTCGCCGCGCTGGCGGAGGCGGAGCTCGCGCCCGGCCGCCGGGTGTGGGTGCTATGCGGGCCCGGCAACAACGGCGGCGACGGGCTCGTCGCGGCCCGCCACCTGCATCTACGCGGCGTGCCGGTGACGGCCGTGCTCGCCGCGGATCCCGCGCGGGTGCGCGGCGACGCGGCGCGGAACCTCGAGCGCGCCGAGCGCAGCGGGGTGGCCTTCGGCGGGCCGCGCTGGCGGGCCGAGCCGGGGGACGTGCTCGTCGACGCGCTGTTCGGCACCGGCCTCGCGCGACCTCTCGAGGGGGAGGCCGCGGCGGCGCTGCGGCGCATCCTGGCAGCGCGCCCCCACTGTCGGGTGCTCTCGGTGGACCTGCCCTCGGGCCTCGATGCCGACCGCGGTCAGCCCCTCGGCCCGTGCGTGCAGGCCGATCTCACGGTGACGCTCGCGCTGCCGAAGCTCGGGCTCGCCCTCGAGCCGGGGCGCTCGCTCGCGGGCCGGGTCGTCGTCGGGCGCATCGGGATCGCCGACGAGGCCCCCGGGCTTGCGATTCGCAGCACGCTCCTCACGCGGCGCGGAGCGGGCGCGCTGCTGCCCGCGCGTCCCGCCGACGGCCACAAGGGGAGCTTTGGCCACGTGCTGGTCGCCGCGGGCTCGCGGGGGAAGGCCGGGGCGGCGGCGCTCGCGGCGCTGGGCGCGGCGCGCGCCGGGGCGGGCCTCGTCACCGTTGCGTGTCCCGAGGGCGCGAGCGCGATCCTCCAGGCCAAGCTCAGCGAGACGATGACCGCGCCGCTCCCGGAGTCGCCGGAGGGAGAGCTCGCCCCCGAAGCGGCCGACGCGCTGCTGGCGCTTGCCCGCGCGCGCGACGTGCTGGCCCTCGGTCCCGGGGTCGGGCGCGGGCCGGCGCCGCGTGAGCTGGTGCGGCGCGTGGCGCCGCGCTCGCCGGTGCCCCTCGTGCTCGACGCCGACGGCCTCGTCGCCTTCGCTGGAGAGCCCGAGGCGCTCCGCGCGTGCGCTTCCCCGCTCGTGCTGACGCCGCACCCGGGCGAGGCGGGAGCGCTGCTCGGCGAGGAGCCGGCAGCGATCAACCGCGATCGCGTGGGGGCGGCGCTGCGCCTCGCCGAGCGGAGCGGCGCCGTGGTGTTGCTGAAGGGAGCCGCCAGCGTGGTCGCCGAGCCGGGCGGCGCCGTGCGGGTGAACCCGACCGGCGGGCCGGTGCTCGCCACCGGCGGCACGGGCGACGTCCTCACGGGCGTGATCGCCGGCCTGCTCGCCCAGGGGCTGGCGCCCTTCGAGGCCGCCTCCGTCGGCTGCTTCCTCCACGGAGCGGCCGGCGATCGGCTGGCGCAGTGCGTCGGGCCGGCGGGCGCCCTGGCGGGCGAGCTGGCCGGGGAGCTGCCGGGCGCCGCCGAGGCGCTGCGCGCGGCGGCGCGCCAGCCCGAGGGGCCTCGCCCCCCCTCGCACGGAGGGATCGATGCGCTGGCGTTCCCGGAGCCCTAGCGAGACCCGGGCGGCGGCGCGCGAGCTGGCGGAGGAGGTGGGCGGGGAGGGCGCCTGCATCGCGCTGGTGGGCGATCTCGGCGCCGGCAAGACGCTCTTCGCGAAGGGCGTGGCGGCGGGGCTCGGGGTTCCCGAGACGATCCTCGCCAGCCCCACCTTCACGATCGCCCACGAGCTGCCGACCGCCCGGGGCCTCCGGTTGGTCCATGCGGACCTGTTCCGGATCGAGAACGCGGCGGAGCTCGAGGCGGTGGGCTGGCACGACTGGCTCGCTCCCGGCGTGCTGCTGCTGGTGGAATGGGCCGACCGCCTGCCCGAGGAGCTACCCCCGGACCACCTCGAGATCCGCCTGCAGCGCGAGGCGGGCCAGCCCGAGGTTCGCGCCTTCGAGGCGCGTGCCCACGGCCCGGCCTCCGCCGCTCTGCTGGCGCGCTGGCGGGCGCGCCGGGCGGCGTCGGGGGTTCCCTTGACAGACTGCGCCGCCTGATCGAGAACTCCCCTCCCTGCGGCGAGGACCCCCCAGCATGCTGATCGTCCAGAAGTACGGCGGGACCAGCGTCGGCGATCCGGAGCGCATCCGGAACGTGGCGCGCCGCGCGGTGCGCACCGCGCAGGCCGGCCACCAGGTGGTGGTGGTGGTCTCGGCGATGGCGGGCGAGACCAACGCCCTGGTCGCGCTGGCGCGCGAGCTGGGCGGCGAGGACCCCGACCGCCGCGAGTACGACCAGCTCGTCTCGGTCGGCGAGAACAAGACCATCGCGCTGCTCGCGATGGCGATCCAGCGGCTCGGGCATCCGGCGCGCTCGTTCACCGGCTTCCAGGTGAAGGTGAAGACCGACGGCGCGCACGAGCGGGCGCGCATCCAGCACATCGACCGCGAGCCGCTGCTCGAGGTGGTGGGCGCCGGGGGCATCGCGGTGGTGGCGGGCTTCCAGGGCGTCGACGAGCGCGGCGACGTCACGACGCTCGGACGCGGCGGCTCCGACACCTCGGCGGTGGCGATCGCCGCCGCGATCGGCGCCGACGTCTGCGAGATCTACACCGACGTCGACGGCGTCTACACCACCGATCCGAACCTCGTCTCGCGGGCGCGCAAGCTGTCGCGGATCTCCTTCGAGGAGATGCTCGAGATGGCGAGCCTCGGGGCCAAGGTGCTGCAGATCCGCTCGGTCAAGTTCGCGATGCGCTATGGCGTTCCGCTGCACGTGCGCTCGTCGTTCTCCGACGACGAGGGCACCTGGGTGGTGCGAGAGGAGGAGGTCGTGGAGCAGCTCGTCGTCTCGGGGGTCACCTTCAACCGCAACGAGGCCAAGATTCGCGTGCGCGGCGTGAAGGATGCGCCGGGCGTCGCCGCGTCGATCTTCCTGCCGCTCTCCGAGGCCGGCATCGTGGTGGACATGATCATCCAGAACGTCTCACAGGACGGCACCACGGACGTGACCTTTACCGTGCCCCGCGACGACTTCAAGCGCGCCAGCGAGATCGCGCGCGAGGCGGCGGCGGCGGTCGGCGCGCGCGACGTCGAGGGAGACAAGGGGATCGCCAAGGTGTCGGTGGTCGGGCTCGGCATGAAGGATCACGCCGGCGTCGCCGCGCGCATGTTCCAGGTGCTGGCGCGCGAGGGCATCAACATCCAGCTCATCAGCACGAGCGAGATCAAGATCTCGGTGGTGATCGAGGAGAAGTACACCGAGCTGGCCGTGCGCGCGCTGCACGAGGCCTTCGTCGATTCGGGCGAGGAAGCCGCGTGAGGCGTGGCGAGGGCGGCGCGCGGGCCGCCTTCGTGGTGGCCCTCGGCCTCGGCGCCGCCGGACTTGCCCCGCCGCGGCCCCTCCCGGAGTGCGCGGCGCCGGGCGAGGGCGCGGCGGCGGGCGGCTGGAGCGTGGAGGTCGGCTGCGGCGCGCTGGCCGAGCTGCGGGGCCCTGCGCGCCTGCTCTTCGGCCAGGGAGTGGATCCGAATCGCGCCGACGCCGCGACCCTGGAGGCGCTGCCCGGGGTAGGACCCGGGCGCGCCCGTGCGCTCGTCGAGGCGCGGGGCGCCTCGCCCTACTGTGGTGCGAAAGACCTCGAGCGGGTGAAGGGAATCGGCCCCAGGACCCTCGAAGCCCTGGAGCCCTGGCTCGAGTTCGACGAGCTTCCGGGGTGCGGAAGTGAGCCCCATTCGCCGATCCGAGCGCAGAATTAGCGCTTGCCAGCCTGTACCGTTCTGCGGAAACTCGGTATGGTGCGCAAGGTTCACGGCCATCCTGCGAGCCCCGAGCGGGGATGGCTGAAGGAGGGATCCGGCCCATGAGTTCCAAGCGCAGGTTCGGTCTGGCTCGTCTGCTTTCGGCTCTTCTGGTAGTTGCGGTCACCATGACGGCTTGCGCCAACGGCGGGCCCGAGCCGCTCGTCTGCGCGGCCGTGGGCGGCCTGCTGGGTGCTGGCGGCGGTGGCGCGGCGGGAACCCACGCGCACGGCTCGCACGACGACGAGTGGATCGCGGGCGGCGCGGTGCTCGGTGGCGTGCTGCTCGGCACCGCCGGCTACTTCATCTGCAAGGCGCTCCAGGCCGAGGAAGAGGAGCCGCCGCCGCCGCCGGCGCCCGCTCCGGCTCCGCGCGCGGAGCCCGGCCCGGCTCCGGTGGGCGAGAAGATCGTGCTGCGCGGCGTGAACTTCGACTTCGACAAGTCGAACATCCGCCCCGACGCGGCCGTCATCCTCGACGAGGCCGTGCGCATCCTGAGTGGCTCGAGCGCGCCCGTGGCGATCGAAGGCCACACCGACTGGATCGGCAGCGACGCCTACAACCAGGGCCTGTCGGAGCGCCGCGCCAACGCCGTTCAGGCGTACCTGATCGAGCACGGCGTCTCCCCGTCGCGGCTCTCGACCTCGGGCTACGGCGAGAGTCGGCCGATCGCGAGCAACGACACCCGCGAGGGCCGCGCGCTGAACCGGCGCGTCGAGCTCCACGTCCAGGAGTAATCCGTAACGGGCTGGCTGAAGCGGCTTCGCGCGCTCCTCGAGGAACACCTCTGGAGCCGCGAGCCGCTTCGGCCGGCCCCGCTCGCCTGGCTCCGCGGCGTCCTCCAGCTCTCGATCCTGATCGGCGAGGGCTTCGTCCGCGACCAGCTCCTGCTGCGCGCGTCGGCGCTCACCTACCTGACGCTGCTCGCGGTCGTGCCGCTGCTGGCGCTGGCCGTCTCGCTCTTCGACCTGCTCGGCGGCGGGGAGCAGGTGACGCGGCTGATGGTCGAGCAGTTCGCGGCCGGGGCGCCCGACGCGGTCGACTGGATCCTCCAGGTCGTCGGCCGCATGAAGTTCGGGGCGCTCGGCACCCTCGGCGGCGCCTCGCTCATCCTGACGACTGTCCTCACCGTGGGGAACGTCGAGCAGGCGCTGAATGCGATCTGGGGCGTCACCAAGCAGCGTCCGTGGGTGCGGCGCATTCCGGACTACCTGGCGGTGGTGATGGTCTCTCCGCTGCTGCTCGGCGTGGCGCTCTCGCTCGGCGCGAGCCTCCAGTCGCAGTGGCTGGTGCAGAAGCTGCTCGAGTCCCCCTTCTTCGCGACGCTCTACGACCTCGGCCTCAGCCAGGCGCCCACCGTGCTCGTGATCGGGGGCCTCACGTTCCTCTACTGGTTCCTCCCGAATACGGAGGTCCGGCTGAGCGCGGCCCTGCTCGGCGGAGCGGTGGGGGGTGTGCTGTTCAGCATCGCGCAGCACCTGTACGTGGGGCTGAACGTCGGCGTCGCGCGCTACGACGCCATCTTCGCGGGCTTCGCCTGGTTCCCGCTGCTGATGGCCTGGATCTACCTCGAGTGGGCGATCACCCTGCTCGGCGCACAGGTGGCCTACGCCTACCAGACGCTCCCCCTCTATCGCCGCGAGGTCCGCGGCACGCCGGCCGGGCCCGCCGCGCGCGAGACCATCGGCCTGGTCGTGGCGCTCGCCATCGCGCGCTCGTTCCGCAGCGGCGAGCCGCCGTGGGACGAGGAGGCCCTGTCCGAGCAGCTCGACGTCCCGGTGCGCACGGTGCGCGAGGTGCTGGCCCAGCTCGAGAAGGGCGGCCTGGTGCTGCCGGTCGCGGACCACGCGCGCAGCGGCGTCTGGCAGCTCGCACGCCCGGCGGAGCGCATCCGGGTGGTCGACGTGATGGAGGCGCTGCGGGGTCCCCGCCAGACGCCGCTCGGCTCGCGCGCGCTCGCCACCCAGGTGGAGGCCATCCTGGCGGAGGTCGACGCGCGCGATCGCGAGGCGGGCAGTCGCACCCTGGAAGAGCTGGTGGAAGACGCCGGGCCCCGCTGCTAGGGTGGCTGCCTCCCCGAAGGGGAGCCGCGCCGATCCGTGCGCATCTACCTCGACCACAACGCCACCGCCCCCGTCCGCGAGGAAGTCGCGCAGGCCATGCTGCGCGCGCTGCGCGACGGCTTCGGCAACCCTTCGAGCGTGCATGCCGAAGGCGCCGCAGCGCGGGCGGCCATCGAGCGGGCGCGCGAGCAGGCGGCGGCGCTGGTCGGGGCGGAGCCTGCGGAGCTGGTCTTCACGAGCGGCGCCAGCGAGGCCAACAACGCCGCGCTCGCAGGGATGCTCGGAGCGGCGGGCCCCGGCTCGCGGCTGGTGACGACCACCGCCGAGCATCCGTCCGTCGAGGAGCCCGCCGCGGCCCTGGAGGCGCGCGGCCATCGGGTGACGCGCGTTCCGGTCGACGCGGACGGGCGGATCGACGCGGCGGCCTTCGGCGCCGCCCTCGCCGAGCCCGCGGCCCTGGCTTCGGTGCTGTTCGCCAACAACGAGACGGGCGTGCTCCAGGACGCAGCCGCGCTCGCCGCCTGCTGCGCCGAGCGCGGCGTGCCGCTGCATCTCGACGCAACCCAGGCCGTCGGCAAGTGGCCGGTGCAGCGGGCGGCGCTCGGCGCGGACCTGCTCTCGGCCTCGGCGCACAAGCTCGGCGGGCCGAAGGGCGCCGGCTTCCTGGTGCAGCGGCGCGGCCTCGCCCTCGAGCCGTGGCTGCGCGGCGGCCCGCAGGAGCGCGGCCGCCGCGGCGGCACGGAGAACGTCGCGGGCATCGTCGGCCTCGGTGTGGCCTGCGAGCTGGCCGCCCGCGAGCTCGAGATGCGCGTGCGCGAGTGGGGTCGGTTGCGCGATCGGCTCTGGGAGGGAATTCGCGAGAAGATCCCGCGCGTGCGGCGGAACGGCTGCGAGCGCCACGTGCTGCCGAACACCCTCTCGGTCGAGTTCGCCGGCGCCGACGGCGAGGCGCTGCTCCAGGCCCTCGACCTCGAGGGCGTCGCGGTGTCGGCGGGGGCGGCCTGCCACTCGGGGTCCGTCACGCCGTCGCGGGTGCTGCGCGCGATGGGGCGCAGCGACGCCGAGGCGCGCGCCTCGCTGCGGCTGTCGGTGGGGCACGGCGTGGGCGAGGCGGAGATCGAGCGCGTGCTGGCGCTGCTCCCGGACCTCGTCGCGCGGGTGCGCGAGGCGCTCGCGTGACGCGCCCGCGCATCGTCGTCGGGATGTCGGGCGGCGTCGACTCCTCCGTCGCCGCCGCGCTGCTCGTCGAGCAGGGCTTCGAGGTGATCGGCGTGACGCTGCACCTGGCCGGGGCCGGAAGCCGCTGCTGCTCGCTCGACGACGCCGACGACGCGCGGCGCGTGGCGGAGGCCCTCGGCATCCGCTTCTACGTGGCGAACCAGCAGGATGCGTTCCGGCGCGAGGTGATCGAGCCCTTCGCCGACGCCTACCTGGCGGGCCGCACGCCGCTCCCCTGCGTCGTCTGCAACCGCCGCTTCAAGTTCGGCGTGCTCCAGGCGCGCGCCCGGGCCCTCGGCGCCGAGGAGGTCGCCACGGGCCACTACGCGCGCCTCGAAGTAGACCCGGCGACGGGCGAGCGCCGGCTGCTCCGGGCGCGCGATGCGGCGAAGGACCAGAGCTACTTCCTCTTCGACCTCCGCCAGGAGCAGCTCGCCCGCGCGCGCTTCCCGCTCGGCGAGCTCACCAAGCAGGAGGTGCGGGCGCGCGCCCGCGCGCTCGGGCTCGCCACCGCCGAGAAGCCCGAGAGCCAGGAGATCTGCTTCGTCCCGGACGGCGACTACGCGAAGGTCGTCGAGGCGCTGCGCCCCGCTGCGGGAGCGAGGGAGGGTGAGATCGTCGACGGCGGCGGGCGGGTGCTCGGACGCCACGCGGGCATCCACCACTTCACGGTGGGCCAGCGCCGCGGTCTCGGGCTTGCGTCCGCGGAGCGGCTCTACGTGCGGAGCCTCGACGCGGCGGAGAACCGCGTCGTCGTCGGCGGCGAGGCGGAGCTCGCGGTGGCGGGCGCGCGGCTCGAAGGGGTGAGCTGGATCGGCGGCGCTCCGGCCGCGCCCGTGCGCGCCCAGGTGCGCATCCGCTACCGCCATCCCGGTGCGGCGGCGCGCATCGAGCCGGCGGGGGACGCGGGGGCGGCCCTCTGGTTCGATCGGCCGGTGACTGCCCTCGCGCCCGGTCAGGCGGCGGTGTTCTACGACGGAGAGCGCGTGCTCGGCGGCGGCTGGATCGCCGGCCCGCTCGCCTGACGGCCGCCGTGGTCGAGGAAGCGCGGAGCGGGGGGCTCGAGGAGCTCGAGGCGCGCCTCGGCCATCGCTTCGGCGATCCGGCGCTGCTCCGCGAGGCCCTCACCCATCCGTCCTACGCCCACGAGTACGGCGAGAAGGACGGCCACGAGCGCCTCGAGTTCCTGGGCGACGCGGTGCTCGGCCTCGCCGTCGCGCAGCTCCTCTTCGAGCGCTACCCGGACTGGCCCGAGGGCCACCTCTCGCGGGCGCGTTCGTCCCTGGTGAACGGCGTGGCCCTGGCGGAGCGCGCGCGGGCGCTCCGGCTCGGCGAGCTCGTGCGGCTCGGCGGCAGCGAGCGCCGGGGCGGCGGCGAGAAGCGCCGCATCCTCGCGAACCTCTTCGAAGCCGTGCTCGGCGCGCTCTACCTCGACGGCGGCCTCGAGCCGGTGCTGGCGCTGGTGCGCCGGGAGTTCGGAGAGGCGCTCGGCACGGGGGACGCGCTGCGCGAGCGCGACGCGAAGACGCGCCTCTCGGAGTGGGCGCACGCGGAGCGCCGCAAGATGCCGCGCTACCGCGTCGAGCGGGACACCGGCGTCGAGAACGCCGACGAGCGCTTCGAGGTGTCGGTGTCGCTCGACGACGAAGTCTTCGGGCGCGGCATCGGGCGCACCAAGCAGGCGGCGGAGCACGCCGCCGCAGCGGAGGCGCTCGCCCGCCTGGACGCCGGGTCGGATCCCCGTGACTGAGCCCGCCCACCGCGCCGGCGTGGTCGCGCTGCTCGGCCGCCCGAACGCCGGCAAGTCGACGCTGCTGAACCGCCTGCTCGGCGAGAAGCTCGCGATCGTCACCCCGAAGCCCCAGACCACGCGCAGCCGCATCCTCGGCATCTGGAGCGCGCCCGGCGTGCAGGCGCTGTTCGTCGACACGCCGGGCTTCCACCCGGGGAGCAAGCCGCTGAACCAGGCGCTGAACGCGCAGGTGGACGAGGTGGCGCGGGATTGCGACGTCGCGCTGCTGCTGGTCGACCCCGCGCGCGGCGCCGACGAGGGCCACCGCGCGCTGCTCGAGCGGCTGCGGGAGCGGCGGACGCCGGTGCTGCTGGTGGGCACCCAGTGCGATCGGCGGGACCGGCGCGAGGCCCCCTGGCCGCCGGAGGGGCTGGAGGCGCTGCCGGCCGTGCGCACCTCCGGGGTGACCGGCGAGGGCATGGAGGAGCTCGTCGCCTGGGTGGTCGAGCACCTGCCCGCCGGGCCGAGCTTCTACCCGGAAGACGACCTCACCGACCGCCCCCTCCGCTTCCTGGCCGCCGAGCTGGTGCGCGAGGCCGCCTTCGAGTGCCTCGAGCAGGAGGTGCCCTACGGGCTCGCGGTCGAGATCCGCAGCTACGACGAGTCGCGCCCCGATCTCGTGCACATCGCGGCGGATCTGCTGGTCGAGCGCGCCTCCCAGAAGGGCATCGTGCTCGGGCGCGGCGGCAGCATGATCAAACGGATCGGCAGCGCGGCGCGCCCGCGCATCGAGCGGCTGGTGGGGCGGAAGGTCTTCCTCGAGCTCTGGGTGAAGCACGTGCCGGACTGGCCCCGCCGGGCCAACCTCTTGAAATCGCTCGGTTACCACTGACCGGGCGTCACGGTCCGCGAATTGACGCGACTCACCGCGATGGGGTAGGGTGATCGGTCACGCGGCCGCCTCGGCCCGGATTCCCCCCACTCTCCACGGGAGACCCCATGAGCACCACAGAGGTCGTCATCGCCAGTGCGGCGCGCACGCCGATCGGCAGCTTCCAAGGCGTCCTCGGCTCGGTTCCGGCGCCGGATCTCGGCGCGGTCGCGATCCGCGAGGCCGTGAAGCGCGCCGGCGCGCAGCCGGAGCAGATCGAGCGCGTCATCATGGGCTGCGTCCTCTCGGGCGGCATCGGCCAGGCCCCGGCGCGCCAGGCGACGCTGAAGGCCGGCCTTCCCGTGGGCACCGGCGCCATCACGGTCAACAAGGTGTGCGGCTCGGGCCTCCAGGCCGTGATGTTCGCGCGCCGCGAGATCCTGGTCGGCGACGCCGAGGTGATCGTCGCCGGCGGCATGGAGTCGATGACCAACGCGCCCTACCTGCTGCCGAACGCGCGCGCCGGGTACCGCATGGGGAACGGGCAGATCGTCGACTCGATGATCCACGACGGCCTCTGGGACCCCTACGACAACGTGCACATGGGCCTCTGCGGCGACGCCGTGGCCAAGAAGTACGGCTTCACCCGCGAGGACCAGGACGCTTTCGCGCGCGCGAGCTTCGAGCGCGCCATCCAGGCCCAGAAGGCCGGCAAGTTCAAGACCGAGATCGTCGGCGTGCCGGTGCCCCAGCGGAAGGGCGATCCGATCGTGGTCGACGAGGACGAGGGGCCGAAGAAGGCCCAGCTCGACAAGATGCCCGGCCTGAAGGCCGCCTTCTCGAAGGACGGCACGGTGACGGCCGCCAACGCCTCGAGCATCAACGACGGCGCCGCGGCGCTGGTGGTGACCTCGGCGGCGGTGGCGGCGAAGCACGGCTTCCCGGTGCTGGCGCGCATCGTCGGCGACGCCACCGCGGCGGTCGAGCCCAAGTGGTTCACGATCGCCCCGGTCGAGGCGCTGCGCCGGCTCTACGCGCGGACCGGCACGCAGGCGCTCGACTGGGATCTCTACGAGATCAACGAGGCGTTCTCGGGCGTCACGATGGCCGCGATGAAGGATCACGGCATTCCGCACGACCGGGTCAACGTGCACGGCGGTGCGGTCTCCCTCGGCCATCCGATCGGCTGCTCGGGCGCGCGGATCCTGGTGACGCTGCTGCACGCGCTGAAGGACCGCGGCGAGAAGCGCGGCATCGCGACGCTCTGCATCGGCGGCGGCGAAGCGGTGGCCCTCGGCGTGGAGCTCGTCTGACCATGGAGCGCATCGGAATCGTCGGAACGGGCACGATGGCCACGGGCATCGCCCAGGTGGCCGCGCAGGCGGGCTACAGCGTGGTGGTGCAGGGGCGCAGCCAGGCCTCCCTCGAGCGCTGCACGGGCGGCGTGAAGAAATCCCTCGGTCGGCTGGTGGCCAAGGACAAGCTCACCCAGGCGGCGGCCGACGAGGCGCTCGGCCGCATCCACGCCACCCAGGCCCTCGAGGACCTGAAGGGCTGCGATCTCGTGATCGAGTCGGTGGCCGAGGACTTCGAGGTGAAGCGCGCCCTGCTCGAGCGGCTCGACGCCCTCGTCGACGACAACACGATCCTCGCGACGAACACCTCGAGCCTCTCGGTGACGAAGCTCGCCGGCCTGGTGAAGCGCCCCGCGCACTTCATCGGCATGCACTTCTTCAACCCGGTTCCGGCGATGAGCCTCGTCGAGGTGGTGCGCGGCCTGCGCACCTCCGACACCACCCACGCCCGCGTGATCGACCTCGCGGAGAAGCTCGGCAAGGTGCCCGTCGACGTGAAGGACGCGCCGGGCTTCGTGGTGAACCGCGTGCTCTTCCCGATGATCAACGAGGCTGCCTTCGCGCTGCAGGAGGGCGTCGCCTCCGCCGAGGGCATCGACGCCGCGATGAAGGGCGGCTGCAACCACCCGATGGGTCCGCTCGCGCTGGCCGATCTCGTGGGCCTCGACGTCGTCCACGCGATCCTCGAGAGCCTCTACCGCGAGTATGGTCAGCCCCGCTACGCGCCCTGCCTCGAGATCAAGAAGCGCGTCGAGGCCGGCTGGCTGGGCCGCAAGACCGGCCGCGGCTTCTACGACTACTCCGGTTAGGCGGGGACGGTCTTAAGTAGTTAAGAAACTATCCCCGCAGGGGGATTTACTTAACTACTTAAGACCGTCCCCGCCTGCGAGGCCGACGCCGCCGCCTCGCACCTTGGCGGCGTACATCGCGCGGTCGGCGGCCTGCAGCAGGTCCTTCAGCTCCGCGCCGTGGAGCGGCTGCTGGGCGATGCCGATGCTGACGCCGCACGCCACCTGCGCGTCGCCGATGCGAACCGGGTCGCGCAGGGCCTCCATGATCCGCCGGGCCACGTCCTGCGCGCCGGCGAGGTCCGTCTCCGGAAGCAGCAGGGCGAACTCGTCGCCGCCCAGCCGGGCGAAGAGGTCGGGGCCCCGGGTGCAGGCGTGGACGCGAGCGGCGAACTCCGCCAGCAGGCAGTCGCCGGCCTCGTGGCCGAGGGAGTCGTTCACCTCCTTCAGGCCGTCGAGATCCAGGTAGAGCAGGCTGCAGCCCGGGGCCTCGTTCCCCGCGGCGCGCAACACGGCGGGGGCGTCGGCCTCGAGGCCGCGCCGGTTCAGCAGGCCGGTGAGCGGATCCTGGCTCGCCGCGGCTTCCATCGCGCGCTCGCGATGCTTGCGATCCGTGACGTCGAAGAAGGTCACCAACAGGTCGCCGCCGACCGGGGCGGCGATGAACCGGAACCAGTCCTCGCGCCCCTCGCGCAGGATCTGGCGCTCGACGTCGCAAGTCTGGCTGCTGAGGATGGCCTCGCGGAACGCCTGGAACAGGGCAGGCGTGTGCGGGTGCACCGCGTCCTTGAAGGGCCGGCCCTCGAGCCGCTCGGGGGTTTCGGAGAGGATCGCGGCCGCGGCCGGGTTCGCGAGCACGCAGACGAAGTCCTTCAAGTCGCCGGCCGCGCCGAGCTTGGGGCGCAGGTGCAGGATCCCGCTCGGGGAGTGCTCGACCAGCCGGCGCACGCGCGCTTCGCTGCCGCGCAGCGCGGCCTCGGCGCGCTCGCGCTCGCTGACGTCGCGCAGCAGCACGATCTCGCCGGCGGAGCGTCCCTCGTGGAGTCGGATCGAGGAGACCGCGATCTCGATGGTGCGCCCGTCGGCCGCGCGGCAGGCGCGCGGCCCGTCCGAGCCCTCGAGCGCTGCGAGCAGGGCGTCGCGCCAGGGCAGCGCGTCCTCCACGCGGTAGCCGATCACGTCCTCCTCGCTGCGCCCTGCGAACGCCAGCGCCGTGCGGTTCACGTCCGCGACGCGCCGGTAGCGGTCGACCACCACGACGCCGTCGCGCATGTGATCGAAGATCGAGCGGTAGGCGATCGGCCCGAGCTGGAACAGGCGCATGCGCACGTAGCCCCAGGCGAGGAAGACGCCGCTCACGGCGAAGGCGAGGGGCGTGGGGCCGACCCGGGCCGAGCCGAAGCCGGCGGTGTAGAGCACGTTCACGATCAGCGGGATCAGCACGCCGACCACCAGCACGGCCGTCTGGGCGCGGTAGAGCTTCGACTGGGAGAAGAGCTCGCCGAAGGAGACGAGCAGGGCGCCGCCCGCCATCGCGTAGCTGGCGGGGACGTGCACCCAGCGGAACCAGGGCCCCCAGTCGAGGCGCACCAGACGCTCGCCCTCGGGTCCGAGGGGCGGGTGCGCCCACATCCACTCGTGCCACGGGTTGCTCCATACCACGGCGATGGTGCAGGCGGGCGCCAGGAACAGCAGCGCCAGGTGCGCGGGCCGCAGCGCGAAGCGCTCGGTGTAGTAGAGCATGGAGAGCAGGTAGGTGGCGGGGGTGAGGGCGATCGCCGTGTACTTGACGCAGACCGCCGCGAGGTGCGCGCGCGGCCCGGGGACCAGGACCTCGGCGACTGCCGCGGCCAGCCAGCACGCGACCGCGAGGAGGGCGAGGCCCATCGTGCGCGAGCCGGGCCCCGAGCGCCGGCGCACCAGCGCCACGGCAAGGCCGAGGTAGAGGAGTCCGGCCGCGACGACCAGGGGGAGCCAGACGAGCTGCGCTTCGGTCACGCGAAATCATCCCCCTGCGTGCGGAGCGCTGCGGCCCCACGGGCCCGGAAGGTGTTTCGGTGCCCCGCAGGGGGCGCTTGAGCGGCGGTGTGCCTCCGCCGGTCTCGGCGATTACCCTCCTCGGCGAAAGGGGGACGAGGTTCGGCGTGGCACACAGCCCTGCGAGCGACCGGACCGCAATTCTCCGCCGCACGGCGCTGTTCTACGTGGGCGTCGTCGGCGGCAGCGTGCTGCTCTTCTTCTGGGTGCGCTCGCTCGGCGCCGGCCTGGCGGCGCCGGCTCTGCCCCCGGGGCAGCTGCCCTTCGGCGTGAGCGGCGTCAGGGCCCACGTCGACGTTCTGTTGCACGTGCTGCTGGCGCTTCCGGTCGTGATCGTCGCGGCTCGCCTCGTCGGCAAGCTCTTCGCGCGGTTCGGGCAGCCGCCCGTGATCGGCGAGGTGCTGGCGGGAATCCTGCTCGGCCCGTCGCTGCTCGGCCGCGCGTGGCCGGAGGCTTCGAGCTTCCTGCTCCCGCCCGAGGTCGCCCCGCTGCTCGGCATCATCGCCCAGGTGGGCGTGGTGCTCTACATGTTCCTCGTCGGACTGGAGCTCGATCCCAGCTACCTGCGCAAGAGCCCGCACGCGGTGCTCGCCATCTCGCACGCGAGCATCGTGGCGCCCTTCCTGCTCGGCGCGAGCTTCGCGCTGTACCTCTACCCCCGGCTCGGCACGAGTGACGTGCCCTTCACCGTTTTCGCGCTCTTCCTGGGCGTCTCGATGTCGGTGACGGCGTTCCCGGTGCTGGCGCGCATCCTCACCGACCGCCGGCTCACCCGCACCCGCCTCGGCTCGATCGCGATCACCTGCGCCTCGGTCGACGACGTCACCGCGTGGTGCCTGCTCGCCATCGTGGTGGGCGTCGCGAAGGCGCAGGTGGACGGCTCGTTGAGCACGGTCCTCCTCGCGGCGGGCTACGTGGGCTTCGTGTTGATCGCGCTGCGGCCGGGGGCGCGCTGGGTCGTCCGCCGCACCGACCCCCTGCCCGAGCTGACGCAGGGATGGATGGCCGTGGTCTTCGTGGCGTTCCTGCTCTCGGCCTTCGTGACCGAGTGGATCGGCATCCACGCGCTCTTCGGGGCGTTCGTGATCGGGGCCATCATTCCGCACGACAGTCTGATCGCGCGCGACCTGCGGCGCCGGCTCGAGGACCTCGTGGTGGTGCTGCTCCTGCCCGCCTTCTTCGCCTACACCGGCCTGCGGACCCAGATCGGCCTGGTGGATGGCGCGTACGAATGGCTGCTCGTCGCGGCGATCGTGGCGATCGCGTCGCTCGGGAAGTTCGGCGGCAGCTTCGCGGCCGCTCGCCTGGCGGGGCTCGATTGGCGCGAGTCCTCCGCGATCGGAATCCTGATGAACACGCGCGGCCTGATGGAGCTGGTGGTGCTCAACATCGGGCTCGACCTCGGCGTGCTCTCGCCGTCTCTGTTCGCGATGCTGGTGCTGATGGCGGTCGTCACCACCATGCTCACGACGCCGGTGTTGGATCGCCTGACCCGCGGCCAGTCCTTGTTCGGAGAGTCGACCCCTCTGGCGAGGGCGAACCGGTCGATCTAGCGGGGCCGACTATCGCGTGGCCTTGCCGGCTCTGCCGGTCTGCGATCGGTAGCGGAGCGGCAGCGAGGTCGAGAGCGTCCGGCCCCCGGCGCTGACGTCGATCGCCACCTCGACGATTTTGCCCGGGGGCTCGTTGTCTTCCTCGAGCAGGCCTTCGTCGGCGAAGGTGGCATCGAGGCTCGCGCGGCGGAGCCTCGCCTTGAGCTTCCAGGTGCCGTCGCGGGCGCGCATCAGCCGCACCCGCTGCGTTTCGGTCGTGGCGCGACCGCCGGCGTCGAGGGTGTGCCGGAGGACGACGCCCCCCACGTCGACGCGCAGCGTCGCGCCGGCTGCCTGGAAGTCGGCGGGGAGCTGCCAGCCGAGCACGCGCAGCGTCACGCGATCCGCCTCGGGACGCGAGAAGTCGAGGCGAATCGCCGGCAGGACCGCGCGGAACGGCGGCTCCGCGAGGCACTCCGTGCAGCCGTCGCCGCGCACCGTGTTGGCGTCGTCGCACTCCTCGCCGCCCTCGACCGCGCCATCCCCGCACGAGGACGGCTCCGGCTCCACCGCACACGACGCGTCGCAGCCGTCGCCGGGCGTCTGGTTGCCGTCGTCGCACGTCTCCGGCGGCTCGGCGACGCCGTTCCCGCAGACCGGGGGAGGCGGCTCGAGCGCGCAGTCGGCGCTGCAGCCGTCTCCCGACGCGGTGTTGCCGTCGTCGCACGCTTCGCCGGGATCCTCCGCGCCGTCGCCGCAGACGGCCGCGACCTCGATCTCGCAAGCCGCGCAGCCGTCGCCCGAGGCCAGGTTCCCGTCGTCGCAGGACTCGCCGGGGTCGAGCGTGCCGTCGCCGCAGATCCCGGGCCGGCAGCAGCCGTAGCGGGCCACGCTTCCGTCGACGTCGTCGGCCTGCAGCGAGGCGGTGTTCCCGACGGTGGCGCGCATGATCGCGGGCAGCGACGTCTCGTGGCTCAGGCCGAGGTAGTGGCCGAGCTCGTGGAGGGCGACGCGCCGGAACTCCGCGACCTGCGGGTTCCAGGCGCCGTCGTAGACTCCCCAGTCGTAGGCGTCGTTGAAGAGGATGCCGGCCCCGGTGCGCTTGCCGGTGAGGGGCAGCGAGATCGAGAACGTCACCGCCAGGGTGCTGGAGGGGAAGGCGCCCTCTCCGCAGAGCTCGCGGCCGAAGTCGACGCCGTTGGTCGGATCCGAGCCGCCGTCGCAGGGGCCGATCGCGGATTCACTGACGCGGAAGCGAAAATCGGAGATCGGGTTCCAGTCGTCGGCGGACTCTCGGATGGCCGTGCGGAACGGCGCGTCGAGGCGCCCGATGTGGAGCGACGACTCCTCCTCCCACCACCAGCTGCTGCTGAGCGAGTACGCGAACGCGGGCTGCGCCAGCGAGCCCGCGACGACGGCCAGCGCGACGGCGCGGATCACGGCGGGCTCCCGGCGAGGCGCGCGCGGAGGAGCGCCTTGAAGGCCTCGGGCGAGAGCGCCTCCCGGGCCGCGCGCGAGCCTGCCGGAGCCGTGAGCAGGCCCCGCGCGACTCCGGCGCTCACCCCCGGATCGGTCGCCTCGAGCGTAGGCTCGAGCCCGAGCACGGCGTCCCCATCGGCCGTGGCGACGAGGGGCGCGTAGCGGAAGTGACCCTGCGCCCAGCCGTGGAGCGGGTGGATCTGCCGCGCTCCGGGAGACTCGACGAAGTAGAGGCCGACCTCTCCGGGCTCCGGGTGGCGCACCTCGTCGACCACGAGCGTCACGCCCCCGGCGGTCCCGCCCGCGAAGCAGAGCTCGAGGGGCCCCGGAGGCGGAACGCCCTTCAGCACCTCGAGGACTTCGAAGCGCGCGCAGGTTCGAATCGAAGTCGAGCTGGGTCCCGCGCGGACCTCGCTCGCGAGCACGCGCCCCTCGAAGACGAGCCCGGCTCCCGCGAGGAGCTCGCTCATGGACAGCGAGCGCACCGTGGTGCCGCCCGCCGGGCCACCGAGCAGGCCGAACGTCCCGACGGCGATGGCTGCGAGGATTGCGAGTCGACGCACGAGGGGCCTCGACTCCGCGTATCGGATGGTGGGGCGGGCGGGTGATCCCTCGGGGGCCGGCTCGGAGCGGCAGGGCTACCGAGTCGCTCGGGGCTCGTATTCTTCGTACCGCGGAAGGTCGTCGGCGATCTCGAACCAGGGCGCCTTCGAGCCGACGAAGATGTGGTGCACCGGCCGCAGCCCGGATCCTGGTCGAGCGCGCCGGCGTGGAGCACCACGTACTCACCCTCGTCCTGGAACATCGGGACGAGCGACCCGCAGGTGCCGCAGAAGCGCGTCGTGTAGCCGGAGGACGTGCGGTACTCGCGGATCGCGTCCTCGCCGGCCAGCCAGCGGAAGCGCGTCTTCCGGCAGAGCGCGCCGGCGTGGAACGCCGAGCCCGTCGACTTCCGGCACTTCGAGCAGTGGCAGAGGCCGATCGGCGAGATGCGGCCGTCGATCGCGTAGCGCACCGCGCCGCAGAGGCAGCTCCCGGACACCATGGAAGGTCCTCCCGGTATCACGGTATCGCGCCCTGGGGCCCCAGCCCCGGGCGCTGGGACCCGGGGACTCGCGGACGAGGGTTTTCTGACCTACTCTGCCACTTGACGTGAACTGGCAAACCGCGCCCTACGGGATCTCCGAGGTCTGCGAGCGGACGGGCCTCTCGCCGCGCACCGTCCGCTACTACGAGGAGCTGGGCCTGCTGCCCGGCGTCCGGCGCCGTGCGGGCGGCCGCCGCGTCTATGGGGACGAGGAGATCGAGCGCCTCCACTTCATCCAGCGGCTGAAGGCCCTCGGTCTCTCGCTGGCGGAGGTCGGCGAGCTGAACGCCGTCTACGCGATCGGCGGCTCGACGCGGGCGATGCTGGAGCGGCTCGACGACGTGCTCGCCCGCCACCTGCGCGAGCTCGACGCCCGCATCGCGGAGCTCTCGGGCCTGCGCGACGAGATCGGCAAGTATCGAGACCACATCGCGGCGCGCGTCGACGCGCTGCCGGCGCCGCGCCGATGACGAGCGCCGCGCCCCACCTGGCCGCCGCCCCGCACCCCGCCCGCCGCGTGCGCGTGGTGACCGCCGCCGCCCTCTTCGACGGCCACGACGCCGCGATCCACATCGTGCGGCGGCTGCTGCAGGCCCAGGGGGCCGAGGTGATCCACCTCGGCCACGACCGCTCGGTGGAGGACGTCGCCGAGGCCGCAGTCCAGGAGGACGCCGACGCGGTGGCGGTGTCGAGCTACCAGGGCGGGCACATGGAGTTCTTCCGCTACCTGGTCGACTGCCTGCGCGAGCGCGGCGCCGGACACGTGCGCGTGTACGGCGGCGGCGGGGGCACCATCGTGCCCGAGGAGATCGCGGAGCTCGAGGCCTACGGCGTGGCGCGCATCTTCAGCCCCGAGGACGGCCGCAGCCTGGGCCTCGACGGCATGATCCGCGCGATCCTCGGGG
>Ga0209706_10000234_pt1 | contig 30670 bp, 21 predicted proteins | sample PPLLaktember2015_6_FD_187263 | JGI IMG/M metagenome (GOLD analysis project Ga0209706, IMG submission 187263) | Freshwater sediment microbial communities from Prairie Pothole Lake near Jamestown, North Dakota, USA - PPLs Lake P8 Core (1) Depth... | ecosystem: Environmental > Aquatic > Freshwater...
TAATGGACCTGACGCTTGAACCGCTCCAGGTCGAGCTGCCCGATCCGGGCGGCCTGGAGATTCAGGAAGACGAGATCGTTCCCGCCCTCGTTCTGCTGGTTCCTGTAAGTATTTCTCAGGATCTCCAAGGTCTCGGGGTCGGAATTCAGGCCGTGGTCCTCTCCGGGGAAGACGGTGAACAGCGCGTTGGGCACGTTGTAGACCACCTGGTCATGCTCGTCCGGCACCGAGACCAGGATCGTCCCGTGGTCCTTCGAAACCGCGGTCGGATACTCCGGAAAGCGGGCCAGGATGTCCTCGATGTCGTCGAGCAGCGGCTTCTCCGCGGTTTCGAGGTCCAGGACCCGGGCGGCCTCCCGGAAGGCCTTGAAGACGAACTTGGTCAGGGCCAGGTCGACGTTGCAGTCATAGTTGTACTTGAACCCGGGGCGGAGCCCGTAGAGCTCCGGGGGGACGGTCGGGAAGATGTGGTACTTGTCGTCGTTCCATCGGGGCCCCCGGGCCTCCGGCCTCTTCATGTAGGCGACCAGGAATTCGACGGCGGCCCGGATCGGCCCGTAGGCCCGCGATCTCAGGAACTCCGCGTCGCCCGAATAGAGATAGTGCCACCACAGTCCCTGGACGGCCCAGGGCGTCTCGCAGACCTCCCAGCCCCACGTCGGGACGGGGTAGGGATTCATGGTCATGTCGACGGGATAGCCCGTGTGCGGGAAATACGCGCCGGGCAGGCCGTAGTATTCCTTCGCCCAGCGCGTGCTGACGTCCATGAGGAACTCGATCAGGCTGACGTAGGGCAGGTTCTTTTCCAGGTGGTTCGAAGAGAAGGTCACCCAGAACGGCTGCTGGGTGTTGTAGTTCATGTGATAATCGCCGTGCCAGGCCGTGCCGATGGTGTCGTAGCTCCAGTTGGCGAACAGGCCCGGCGTCGTTGTCCCGTCCTTCGTCGCGCAGTTCAGGAAGTAGAGGTTGTGGTACCACATCCTCTCCAGGAACTGATCGCCGAGCGCGACCCCGGATCTGTTCCAGTATTCCTCCCAGATCCGGGCGCTCCGGTCGCTCGAAGCCGCGAGGCCTTCCGGCCGGGGCGCCTCGGCTTCCCCGGCGCCTGGCGCGAGGTCGCTGGCCAGGCCTTGCTCGAGGGTCACGCTTCCCAGGAAGCCGTCCTTCCGGGCCAGGCCCGCCTCGAGCGCCGCCATGCCGGCTCTGTTCCCGTCCCAATCGATCCGGAAGGTCTTTTCGAGGGGACCGTTCACGGCCGCGGTCAGGCGGAAGGCTTTATCCTTGGGATGGCCTTTGGCCGGATCGTATCTCTCAGGCTCCTCGTAGGGCAGGACCTGGCGGAAGGCGAGCCGACCCCCGGCGAGGTCCTCTTCCACCCCGGCTTTCGGGAACTCGGCCGGCGTCGACGGGTCGACGAGGACGCGAATGCGGTCGAAGACGCTCGGGCAGGGCTCGCCCCTCTCGTCGACCAGCCGCATCCACAGCCGGTCCCCGGTCATGTCCGCGAAGACCCGCAGCGTGACCCGCGCCCCGTCCTTCGTCCGCAGGAAGACTTCGCACAGCCCCGTGGAGATGTCGAGACGGTGCCCGATCATCTCCGCGTTCCGGCGGTCGAATCCCAGGAGCACCGAGCCGCAGGGGAAGGGACGAGGATAGGGCTTCCGGTAGTTGTCCGCGGCCATGGCGCTGTATTCGGCGTACCAGGGATCGTCCGTGAGCAGCTTCAGGGTCTCCGGGATGGCCTTGACCCGGTCGAACACCTCCTGGAACGTCCCGATCTTGGCCCGATGGTTCTCGGCGACCCGGATGTCCCAGACGTCGTTGTGCCCGAAATACAGTACGACCGCGTCCGGCCGGGTGGTGACGACGACGCCCATGGCGCCGTTGCCGAGGAGGGCTCCCTCGAAGAAGCCGATGGCCGGGCGGTCGGCCGTGATGGGGTGGAGCTTGGCCCGGTTGAAGGAGCTGAAACCCTCCGGGGCTTTGGTCCCATGGCCGCAGAGGACCTGGGTCGCGGCCAGGAATAGGATGGCGAGGCTGGTTCGTTTCATGCGTTTGTCCCTAATCACTTCAGGCCGGCGATCACCCTTCGTGAACAAGAGCGGCTCTCAGCGCCCGAGCGGGTAGCGCAGCCGGGGGCTCCGGAGGACCTCGGGATTGACGACGAACCTCGGCAACCGGCCGCCGAGGAAAGCCTTGACGTCGTCCATGATCATGCGGCGGATGTCGAGGCCGCCTTCCTCGCTGTACCAGGCGATGTGCGGGCTGAGGACGACGTTCCGCATCTTGAAGAGGGCCAGCTTCGGCTTGGGCGGCTCTTCTTCGAAGACGTCGAGGGCCGCGCCCGCGATCTTCTTCGCCTCGAGGGCCCGGACGAGGGCCCCGGTCTTGATCACCGGGCCGCGCGCGGTGTTGACGATGACCGCCGTCGGCTTCATCAGGGCGAGCTTCCCGGCGTCGAAAAGGCCGCGCGTTTCGCGGGTGACGGGGACGTGGACGGTCACGGCGTCCGATTCGCGGAGGAGCTCGTCGAGGGGCGTGTGGACCGTCCCCAGCTCGGCCCAGCGCTCTTTCGGGAGGTAGGGATCGCAGACGAGGACCCTCATCCCCCATCCCTGGACCTTCCGGAGGACCCGCGAGCCGATGTTGCCGCAGCCGACGATGCCGAGCGTCTTTCCGGCCAGGCGGTAGAGCGGGTGGATCTTGGCCGAGCTCCATTTCCCCGTCTTCATCCAATCCCTGAGCATCTCGTCCTGGATGCGCTTCTTCTTGGCCGCTTCGAGGATGAGCATCAGGGCGTGCTCGGCCACGTCCTCGCTCGAGGCCGTGGCCTCGTTGGCGAAGACGATGCCGTGCCGCGTGCACGCCGACGCGTCGACGTTGTCGGTGCCGATGCCGTGGCGGATGATGAGCCGGGTCCGCTTGAGCCGGGAGATGACGGCCGCCGGGAACCGGGCCATGTTGACCAGCACGATGTCCGCGTCCTTGACCGCCTCGACGAGCCTGGCCGGAGGGGCCGGCTTGAGCTGGAAGGCCGCGAACGACACTCCCAGCTTCCGGCACTCCCCGGCTTCCCAATCGAGATCGCGCTCGATGTAGTCCGTGATCTTGAAGACGACAGGCGCTTGGTCCGGCATCAGCGGGCGCTCCTCCGGGTGTAGGTGAAGGTCTGGTCCTTCTTGAAGAAGTTCAGAAGCGACGCCAGGGCCGGGCTGGCCGTGACGGCCTGCCGCGTCTCGGTCTTCGTCGCCGGGTCGTAGGCGACCGCCCTGAGCTCCCCGATCTGCTCCGGGTCGTTGAGGGCCCGCACCATCTCGGCCATGTGGATCGGGCCGCGACCCGGGAGCTCCATCCCGGTCATCAGGAAGGTCAGGTCGAGCCAGACCCAGTCGTTCATGACCGCGTCGAAGATCTCCGTCGTGGCATGCCCCTCGGCCGTCATCAGATCATAGGCTTCGCCCTTGGACAGGACGCGGGCCATCTTGATCACCCGGGCCGGGACGCCCAGGGCGTTCGAGGCGTGGACGAAGATCTCGGCCAGGTTGCCGCACCAGACCCGGTCCTCTCCGCCCATGGCCCGGCGGTATTGCTCGAACGGCGCCGCGTTCATCTTGTCCGACGGCGTGCCCCGGTGGCTCTGGAGGTCTTCCATGATGGCCCGGGCCAGGCGGCGGGCCTTTTCGAGCGGCGTCACCGCCCCCTCGAGCTTGCGGCCCCAGGTCGCGGCGGCGAAATCGATGTCCTCCCGGGTGGGCCCGTCGACGATCCAATCCGCGACCCGCGTCGCGGCGATGGGGATGTCCGTCTTGCGGACGATGACGTAGCCCGGCGCGGTCTGGCCGGCCTTGGCATAGAGCTCGCGCGGGTAGTAGTTGACGTTGATCGAGCGGTTCCCGGACGCCTTTCCGGCCGTGTCGACGGCCCGGACGATCGTGTCGGTGATCTGGACATCGGGCGTGTGCCTGTCCGCGAAACGGAGGACCAGGCGCCCGCCCTCGACCTTCCGGAACGGCTCGCCGTTCGTCGAAGACACGAAATGGGAGAAGCCGGGCATGTCGGACACGAGCTCGAGCCCGACGCCGACCTCCCCGGGCAGCCGCTCGATCGACCGGATGGCCACGTCCTCGAGGCGCGGGTAGAGGTCCCTCTCGTTCGAGCGCAGCTCGACCGTCTCCGTTCCAGGGATGGGCGGCGCGCCCTGGGGCGCGGGCGCGGCGGCCAGGTTCGCCGCGAAGACCGCCAGAGCGAGGATCAACGCGTGTCTTTTCATCTCGTCCCTCTCGACCATCTTTCTCATCCTCTAGAACCCCATGAGCCGCTTGGCGTTCGAGCCGAAGATCTTGATCTTGTCCTCGAGCGGGATCCCGGCCAGCCCGACCCGTCCGATCTGCGGCCGGGGGTCGATGAAAGGGTTGTCCGTCCCGAAGAGGACGCGCTCCGCTCCGACTTCCCCCACGAAGTATTCGATCTGCCGGGCCGGGCACATCGACAGGGCGATGTCGAGATGGACGTTCGGGACTTCGCGGGCGATCTCGACCGCGCGGCGGCTGCCGTCGGGCCCGCCCGAATGGCCCATGATCCAAGGGATCTCCGGATGCCGCCGGGCCGTCGCGGCGAGCAGGTCCATCGAGCCGTAGGGATCGCCGTCGAGCCAGGTGTGGGCCAGGACGGCCAGCCCGCGCTTCGCCGCGAAGGCATACATGCCGCTCATCCGCCTGTCATCCAGGGCGCACTTGGTGTACCAGGGATGGACCTTGATCATGACCACCCCGGGCCTGGCGAACGAGCGTTCGAGCTCGGCCAGGGAGAGATCGGGATAGTTCCCGTTGACGGCGCAGGCGCCGTAGAGCCGTCCCGGGTGGGCGGCTACGGCCTCGAGCATCATGTCGTTGCCGGCCACGAAATCGGCCTCGAAGCTGAGGGTGGCCGAAAGGACCGTCCGGTCGATGCCGCAGAGGTCCATGACGCGGACCATGTCCGCGGCCGTCGCGGCCGGGATATGGAGATTGGCGTGGGGGCCGAGGTGGGCATGCAGATCGATGATCTCGATGTCGTCGAGCGGCACGCCGGCGTGGATCCGTTCTTCGAGGCTATTCATCTCCAGATCTCCCCAAGGATCCGCTTCAGGTTGCCGCCGGCGATGGCCTCCTTGTCGGCCCGCCCGATCTCGGCATAGGCCAGCCGGGCCACGGCGGCCGTGCCCGTGTAGCGCGGCATGTTGGTGCCGAAGAGGAGCGGCCGCGGCCCGAAGCGCCGGACGACGTCCTCGATCGTCCCGGCGCCCAGGAATCGCGACATCTCGACGTGCAGGCTCGGGTACCGTTCGAACAACGGGTAGAGATAACGGTTGTGACGGTAGCTGCAGTTGGCCATGATGAGGGGCATTCCGGGGCGGGGGTCGAGGATGCTCTTGACCTCCTCCCAGGTCACGATGTCGGCGTCGAGGATGAGCGGCAGGCGGGCTTCGGCCAGGGCCTCGAGGAGGGCGCCGGAGCACCATTCGGCCAGGGAGAAGCTGTGATGGGCCCGGCCGGGGTCCAAGCGGACGGCCTTGATCCCGGCGATCTTCATCTCCTCGAGCAGGCGCTGCGGGTGGGGCATCTCGCCCGTGTGGGGGGGCAGAAGGAACCAGACCGGGTCGAGGTCGGGGTCCCCGGCGATCTCGGTCATGAGCCGGGCGTTTCCGAGCCCGGGGTTGCCGGAGCGGGCCAGCGCGTGCGAGACCAGGGCCCGCTCGATCCCGGCCGCGGCCATCTCCCGCTTCAGGCCGGCGGCATCCGGGATGTCGAGAAGGATCGGCCAGCCGAGGCGCCCGACGGAACAATAACAATCGAAATAGGTCAGCTTGTCCATGTCCCTCCCTTACCCGAAGACCCGCGAGAGCCGTCCGCCCCTCCCGGCGAGGCGCGTCGACGCGAGCAGGTTATACATGAGGTGGCGGGGGTGATGGAAGTTCTCGATCCGGCTGGCGTGCCGGACGAACGTCACCTTCCGGTCGGTGCCGACGTCCCAGAGAGCGAAGCCGTGCCGGGCCAGGGGCCACTTGTCGTGGACGTAGTCGTACATCCTGACGAACCACTCCCGGGCCCAGGCGCTCCCGGCGTGCTCCGCGGCCATCAGGGTGCCGATCAGGACCTCTTCCTGGGCCCAGAGGACCTTGTCCGTGAACCAGACGTTGGCCTCGACGTCGTTGAGGCTGCGGAAGACGCCGCCGTAGACGTCGTCCCAGGCGACCTCGATGTACCGGCGGAGCCTCGCGGCGGCCGTGTCGAAGAGCGTCTTGTCTTTCCGCCGCAGGGCCTCCTCCATGACCATCCAGGCCGTCTCGATGCAGTGCCCGGTGTAGACGAAGCGGGCCAGTCCGTTCTTGGGCCTGGAGAAGTCGTGCTCGAGGACCTCGTTGTTGAGGCCGTACTCCGGGTTCCAGTGGCGGTTCATGATCGCGTCGATGCATCTCGCGGCGACGGCCGCGACCTCGGCGTCCGGGCGGTGAGAGAGCAGCGTCGTCGCCAGGCTCAGGGTGCAGAACCAGACCCCCTGGACGCGGGCTCCCGGAAGAGGCGCGGCGCCCGGCAGCCGGTAGTCGTTGACGATCTCGGGCGCGAAATCGGGCCGGTCGTAGAGGCGCAGGCACTTGAGCAAGAGCCCCTTCGCTTCGTCCCAGTAGCGCGGCTCGCCCGAGGCGGCGGAGTATTCCGCCAGGCCGGAGGCGATGAAGAGGTCGCCGTAGGTCCGGGCATCGGGGGCGCCCTTGGGCTCGCCCTCCCGGGTGAAGGCCGTCGGCCAGAGGCCGTCGCCTTCGGGCTTCGTTCTCAGGATGAACTCGACGGCCCTGCGGGCGATCTCGAGGTGTTTCGGGTCATGGGTCAGGTTGTTGTAGAGGTAAGCATAGACCCAGATGCCGCGCCCGGTGAACCAGGCCGACTTGTCGGTCGAGAGGCGCGTGCCGTCGCGGTCGGCCGTGCACATGAACGAGCCGTGTTCGTGGTCGACGACGTGCTTGTCCATGAAGGGCAGGAAGTCCTCGTAGAGGTCGTACTCGTACTGCCGCTTGATCCGGGCCAGCTCGGCCGGGGTGAAGAGCTCGACGCCCTTCCCGGGCGAGGCGAGCGGGGCGTGAGGCACGAACGCGGCCGCCGGGGCCGGCGCCCGGGGATCGTCCCTACAAGCAGGATGCAGGCCCGTCAGGAGGACCGCCGAGGCCGCCGACGACAGGCCGAAGAAATCCCGTCTGTTCATCCGCGCCTCCTAGAGGACGATCCGGACGTCGCCGGCCGGAAGCGCCATCGTCAAGCGCTTCGAGCCTTTGTCATATTCGTACGCTTTGAAAGGCTCCCCGTTGACCGTGACCGCGGCCGGGCGCGCCTCCGCGTGGAGCGTGACCGTGGCCGGCGCCGGCAGGGAACCCGTCATTCCGCCTGGAAGGAACTCGAAGGTCGCGGGCGCCGTCGACGTCATGAGCACCGGTCCGTCCCAGACGAGGATCTTGGCCTCGGCCACGACGATGGACTCCTCGCTCCAGGCCAGGGCCAGACCGTCCGTGGTGAATCCGTCGTTCTCGAAGGGCCGGCCGGGATCCGTGTTGACGGTATAGTGCCAGCCGTCGACCTCGCCCGCGACGAAGCCGTTTCCGGATATCGCGCCGCCCGGCCCGCCCTCAGAGGCGTCGACCCGCAGCAGGTTGGCCATGACCATCGGTCGTCCTTGCGTCCGCGCCGTCACGGTCAGCAGGCCTTCTTTTGTCAGCGGGTTCTCCGCGGCCAGTGTCTTGATATAGATCGGGGTTGGCTCGGCCTTGACCTCGAGGCCCCCCGGAGCCAGATGCGCGATGTGGAGAGCCTCCGGCGCCCGGACGATGCGCGAGTGGCGGGCCGAAGGCCGGATATCCTCGAGCCGGGGGGTCTGGTAGAGGAGCGTCACGTCGACGTCCTTCTCCGCCGGGACGATCGTGTCGATCATCAGGACGGCCCGCGGCTTGAGGTAGAGGGCGCCGCGGCGCATCTCCTTGACCTTGCCCCAATAGAGCCGGCCGATGTCGCCGGATGAGAAGGCGGCCGTCTTCCCGGCCAGGAACTCGCGGACGAAGGCCCGGTCATTGAAGCCGTCCATGAACCGGAGCGGGTCCCCGACCCGTTGGCTTTGCGGGTTGCGGTCGATGAGCACGGTCGAGTGGGCGACGGGCTGGGTGTAGTGCGACTGGTAGTAGGGGTCGTCGTAGTAGTGGCTGCCGGAGCGCTCGGCGATGTAGACGGTGCCGCGGTCGGCCAGCCAGAACGTCCCCTGGTCCAGGTGCTGGTGGTTGTAGAAGGCCCCGGTGCGCATGACGAAGACGAAATCGTCCTTCTCCCAGCCGCTCTTGAACACCGTCGTCCCGATGTCGCGGAAGAGCCGGACGGGGTCCTCGGCGAACGGCTCCGTCTTCTGCAGTCCCGCCGTCTCGTAGAGGACGTCCTGGAACGTCTCGCCCTGCTTGAGAAAATCGTAGAGCCAGGCGAGGAGCGGATCGGGACGCTTGGCCAGGAGCCAGGCCCAGTTCGTGAGCGGCCCGAGGCTGCCCGCGTGGCTCGTGATCGGGCCGAGGCTGCCGCCCGAGTCCCCGAACTGGAAGAAGAGCTTGTCCTTGATGAGCCCGGCCCAGATGAAATCGGGGTAGTTGAGCCAGAGCGGCGCGGAGAGGTCGAGGCCGAAGACGCGTTCGAGGGCCGGCAGGGCCTTGCTGAGCGACAGCATGGTGAAGTGGCAGTAGCCGAGGCTCTCGCCGTAGCCGCCGTCGCGGCCGACGGACTTGCGGATGAGGTCGTCGACCTTGAGGACGGCGCCGGTAAAGAGGATCTCTTGGTCCTCCATGGCCGGCCCGTCGCCGAAGACCGCGGCCTGGGCCATGAGCGAGCCGCCGGTGACGTGGGCCACCCAGTTCGAGGTCGAGCTCGTGACCAGATCGTCCTCGACATAGCCGCGGTGGCAGCCGGAGATCATGTTCCGCAGGAAGGCGGCACGGCAGGTCTCGCGCTCGGCCTCGCTCATCAGCCCGTAGAAAACGTCGTAGGCCAGCGCCGCCTCCATGCTCAGCTCGCCCACGGGATAGTAGATGTGTTGGCCGCGCGTCTCGAACCAGGGGTGGACCCAATCGGGGAAGGCGCACAGCTTGAGAAGGACGGCCTTGCCGTATTCGCCGGCCTCGGCGTCTCCGCACAGAGCGAAGGCCAGGGCGCTCGAGCGGAGGGCCTTCTCCCAAGCGACGATCCGGTCGAACCAGGGATAGATCGAATGGGGGACGTTGCCGAGAAGCGGCTCGTCGGAGGGAAAGGCGTCGATATCGTAGACGACTTTTTCCGGCGGGAGCTTCTCCCGGCTGGCCTTGAGGTCGGCCAGGATCCCGTCGCGAACCCGTGAGAACCGGGGCTCGGCCAGCCGGGCTTCGAGGGCCCGCGCCGTCTGGTCGTCGAACCAAAGCCGCGGGTGACGGCCGGCCGCGGGGTCGGGGACGATGTGGACCGTGAATTCGGTCGAGGCCGCTTCCTCCCGGCCCGCCTGGCCCGTGAGCAGGCCTCGATAGAGGCCGGGCGGATAGGCGAGCTTGACCGAGCCCCGCCACTCCCCGTCCTTCAGCGCGAGACGGCCCGAGTGGAGGATCTTGGCCCCCTCGGCGAAATCCCTGAGCTCGAGCGTGACCCGGTCGGCGTCGAAGGGCCAGCGTCCGCTGACGGCGAGCGTATCGCCGCTGAGATAGGGCTTCCTGGGGATCCAGGGCTTCCACTCGGCGAGCCTGTCCACCGCCGGCTCGGAGAACCGGAAGGAGGCCTCGGCCGCCGCCGCGACGGCGATGTCGTCGAGACCGAAGTAGAGCGGCATCGCGGGGTCGCCCTTGGGGAACTTGACCAGGACGGCCAGGCCGTTGACCTTGATGTCCCGGCCTTCCAGGGCCGGGTTCTCCCTCTGGAAGTCCTCGAAGGTCGCGGCGACGGGGAGCCAGCCGTTCGTCCGCGGGCCGGCGACCGTGAAGTCCACCGCCCCGTCGTCGCCCGCGGCCAGCCGGACCTTGAGAAATTCGGGCGAGAGCTCCGTCTTGAGATAGACGCGGAACCGGATCGAAGAACCCGGTCGGAGCCAGGCGTCCAGGACCTTCTGGGCGCCGGCGTAATTCTCGAAGGGCGCGTAGGGCGTCACCCGCTCGACGAGCGAAATGTTCGGGTCGCCGGCGACGATCGCGTCCGGGCGGATGTTGGGGTCGAAGGCCGTATCCTGCCAGAGCGGGTAGGACGCCCAGGCGTTGAGCTCGCGCGATTCGAAATCCTCCGTGTAAGCGAGGGTCTCCAGGACGCTTCTCGGCGGGGCCGAGCCGAGACCGGACCCGGCCAGGAGAACGAGCGCGGCGGCGGCGATCCTTTTCATCATCATCGGGGCCTCACATGACATGATACTTGTCCCAGACGTCGCGGACCTTCTTGCCGGCTCCCAGCGCGGTGCGGACTTTCGATTCGGCCCGGACCCGGCGGACCGCTTCCCGGATGGCTTCCCTCTCGACCTCCTTGGGGATGAAGACGATGCCGTCGAGGTCGGCGAAGACGATCGTGCCCGGGGCGACGCGGCGGCCGGCGAAAAGGACCGGACCGTCGATCTCGACGACCGCGGCCCGGTCCGTCGTGTCGATCGGCGAGATCCCCCTGGCGAAGACGGGGAACTTCATCCGGATGATCTTGCGGGCGTCGCGGGTGTAGCCGTCGACGAGGCAGCCGCGGGCGCCCCGGCTCCGCATGGCCGTGGCCGAGAGCTCGCCCATGATGCCCGTCTCGAGCGGCTTCGTCGATGTCGCCAGGGCGACCTCGCCCGGTTTGAGGCTGTCCATCAGGGCGATGGCCAGCTTGTACGGGTCCTCGCGGCCGGTGCGCTTGGGCGCGTTGAGAAGGGTCCGGACGCGGCCGGCGCAGACGGCCCGCGGGTCGATCGGCCGGATCAGGGCATGCGGGCTGGCCGCGCACTTGCGGTACCCCATCTCGTCGAGGATGTCGGAGATCGCTCCCGAGTAGAACTCCCGCTCCATGAAGGCGAACATCTCGAGCTCGCTCCGGAATCTCATGGCCTCCCTCCGTCGGTCTGGGATCGATCGCCCCGGCGCCTCAGGACGAGCAGGGCGAGGGCGAGGACGGCGCTGACGGCGAACCCGGCCCCCGCGAGGAGCCTGAAGACATGAAGCCGGGGCAAGGGAAAATCGGCGTAAAGGAGCGTCGGGTACGAGAAGAAGTCCCGAAGCCGCGAAAAGCTCTTGTTCCGGCCGTAGCCGGACTTGAAGGCCAGCACGGGGCGGCCGGAAAAATACTCGCCGAGGGCGTCGGCCGACGCGGCGGCCGCCGCCGGCGCCGTGACCATCGTGGCCGCGGCCGGATCGGACATCCGCAGCACGCATCCGGCGAAGGCCCCGGCATCGAAGGCCTTCTTGACCCCGACCGTGTGGAGGAGCCTGCCCCTTGGGTCGCGGACGCTGGCGATCCCCGACTGGGGATCGACGAAAATCCAGCGGCCGTCCTCCGGGATCCAGCTCTCGCAGAAGTAGTGTCCGGTGAGCTTCAGGCGCCCGACCTTCCCGGCCATGTCGACGAGCCGCGTCTTGACCCCCGCGGCGTTGGCGAAGAGGTAGTAGACGAGGGCCCGGTTCTCGCAGAAGCCCCTCCCCTCGCCGCTCGTCAAGAGCTTATACGTCTCGAGCGGAGAGGCGGATTGGACGGCGTCCGAAGGCGTGCCGCCGCGATCCGCGAGCTTCCCGGCGACGAAGAGGAAGACGCGCTCGGCCCGGTCGAGCGTCGGGCCCGCCGCGACGATCTCCGCCGGAAGCAGGCGCCGGGCTTCCTCGAGCTCGGGGTCGGCGTCCTTCAGCCCTGTCCACTCGTCGACCCGGCGCGGCGTCTTCGTGCTGACCGGGACGCTCGACGACTTGAGCCAGAAGTTATCCGGCCACGAAAGCCCCTTCGCGGCGTAGGCGTCTTCGGGGTAGAAGTTGACGACCAGCCGGATCTCCTTGAGGAGCTGAACCCCGCGCGGGACGAGAACGACGGCCAGATCGCCGGGCTCGCCGGAGAACGGAACGACCGGCTCGGGCCCTTCCGCGATGAGGCGCCCGTCGGCGGCGTCCCGGACCTCCCAGGAGGCGGCCCGGATGGCCGGCCGGAATTCGAAGAGAAGCCGCCGGGGACCCGTCTCGCGCACGCCGGCGATGACCGGGATCTCGGCCACGTCGTAGATCTCGCCTTCCGTAGCCTGGCGGCTGTGGAAGTCGACGACGCGGAAGCGGGGGTCCCTGGCGTTCCCGACGGTCCGGCGCGGCCGGAGCGCGTAGGTGTCGAAATACATCCAGACGAGAACGGCCAGGCACGCGAGGGAGAGGGCCGCGAAAAAGCGTATCGCCCAGAGGCCGCTCCGGGGCCTTCCACCTGCCGCCTGAGCCATGAGATCCCTCTTCAGACGTTCAGCTTGATCTTCTCGGGCTGGCCCGACGCGAGCGACCTGTGCACCGCCTCGAGGACGGCCGTGCTCCGGACGCCGTCGCGGGCGTTGACATGGGGTTCGGTGCCGTGCTCGATGGCGTAGACGAACCCCCGGACCGCCGCCGGGAAGGCGCCCTGCCACTCCTCGAAGACCTTGTAGTTGAGGAAGGTCCGCGGGCAGTCGAACTTCTCCTGGAGCAGGGCGTCGATCGCTTCGGCCTTGCGGTCGAGATGCAGGCTCCCGGCGCTGCCGATGATCTCCATGAAGGAGTCGGGCATGTACGGGCTCGAGTTCGGGTAGATCCAGACCGCCTCGTAGGTCGCGTGCTGGCCGCCCTCGTAGGTCACGAGCGACTGGATGCCGTCGTAGGTGTCGAAGCCCTTCTCGACCAGGACCTTCTTCGTCCCCCGGGCGTAGGCCTCGACCGGGTCGGCGTCGAACCACCAGGTCATGAGGTCGATGTCGTGGCAGGACAGGAACCAGGCCGGCGTCGTCTTGTGGGCCCAGGACTTGATCATCTGGGTCGGCACCGAGATCGGGTTGTTCTTCCGGGCGAAGCCGATGAGAGGTTGTCCGAGCTTGCCGGCCTCGATCATCTCCCGGACCTTGTGGTAAGGCGAAAGCCAGCGGTGATTGAAGTCGACCTGGAGCTTCTTCCCCGTCTTCTGGACGACGCGGCAGATCTCCTCGGCGTCCTCCTGGGATGTCGCCATCGGCTTTTCGACATAGACGTGGCAGCCGGCGAGCAGGGCGTCGACCACGGGCCCGCGGTGGTCGTTATCGGGTGTGGCCACGGCCACGGCATCGAGCTTTTCCTTGTCGAGCATGGTCCGGTGGTCCGCGTAGAGGGCCGCGACGCCGAATTCCCGGCCGCTCGCTTCGAGCCGCTCGGGCGACGTCTCGCAGACGGCCCGGATCTCCACGCCGGGGATGTTCTTGAGGACCCGGCCGACGGCGTTGCCCATGATGCCCGCGCCGATGATCCCGAACTTGTGACTCATGATCAGCTCCTCTTTCGACCGCGTTCCGGTCAGGGAATGAACAGGCCCTTGAGGCCTTCTTTTCTTTCGAGCGCCGCGAAGAACTCCCGCCACCTGTCGAGGCCGCCCTTGTGGGTGACGAGCGGGCGGACATCGATCTCGCGGGTGTGGACGAGGTGGATGGCCCGGTCCCAGGAGGTGTAGGACGTGGACAAGTTGAAGGCGTAATCGATGGCCTTGGACATGGCCGCGTCGTAGGGGAACGCGACCCCGGTCCGCCCCGTGAGCCCGATGGCCGCGACCCGGCCCTTCTTGCGGACGAGCCGGACGGCGAGGCCGATGCCGCCCTCGCTGCCGCTCGCCTCGACCACGAGGTCGGCGCCGCGGCCCCCGGTGAACCCGGCCGCGGCCCCCGGGATATCGTCCTTCTCGACGTTCCAGACGGCGTCGATGGCCGCGATCTTCCGGGCCGCGGGCAGGCGCAGGGCCTCGTCCGCGTCCGTCCCGGCCACAGCCACGCGGGCCGCTCCCGCCGCCTTGGCGGCCATGGCGGCCATGAGGCCGATCGGCCCCGGGCCGATGACGACGACGGCGTCGACCGGCTCGACCCGGCCGCGCTCGAGGACGTCGTGAACGACGTTGGCCGCCGGCTCGACGAAGGCGGCCTCCTCGAAGGTCATGTCGTCCGGGATGCGGTGGAGCAGGGCCGGCTCGGGATAGCGCATGAACCTGGCGAAGCAGCCGTCGATGCCCCAGCCGGGCGACCGCTTGGAGGCGCAGAGCTGGCGGCTCCCGGTCCGGCAGAGCCAGCACTTGCCGCAGGCCAGGGTGTGGGGCTCGCCCACGACCCGGTCGCCGGCGGACCAGTCCTTGACGTCCCGGCCCTTGGCGGCGATGACCCCGGCGAACTCATGGCCGAGGATGACCGGGGGCCAGTAAGGGAATTCGTCGTGGAGGATGTGGAGGTCCGTGCCGCAGATGCCGGCCGCCTGGACCTCGATGAGGACGTCGCCGTCCCCGATCGCGGGGACCGGGACCTCCCTGAGCTCGACGAAGCCTTCGCCCTTGGCCGTCTTGACGAGCGCCGTCATCTGTCTTTCATTTGACATGTTCGAGTCCGCTCCATCGGTCGAGGAATCGGATGAGGATCGCGGCGGCCTTGCGGATGTCGTCGACGGCCACGCGCTCCTCCCGGCCGTGGGCCGTCGCCAGGGACCCGGCGCCGAAGACGACGGCCGGGATGCCCAGCCCCTCCGTGTAGCGCCAGGAGTCGCAGGAGGCGTTCATGAACGCCGTCCGGGACGCGACCCCGGCGTCGGCGCAGGCCGCGAGCAGCGTCTGCGTCAGCGGATGACCTTCGGGGACCGCGGACGGGTCGCTCCGGAGCATGGGGAACCGGATCTCGGCCCGGGGCCCGGCGACCGCCTCGCTCAGCTTGGCCTGGATGTCTTCGCGGCGGAAAGGAGGCAGGAACCCGAACACGCCCTTGAGAACGGCCTCGTCCGGGGCGGCGGCGGGCCAGTTCCCGGAGTGGAGCATGCCGAACGTGAGCGGCGCGGGATTCGGATGACCGGCGACCCGGGGGACCGACTCGCGGGAACGGGAGAGCGTCTCTTCCCGGACGCGCTCGATGGCTCTCATGGCCTCGAGCGCCTCGTTCAGGGCGCTCACGGTCGTGCCCGGGCTGCCGCTGTGGCCGGCCACGCCCGCGGTCCTCACCTCGAACCAGACCGCGCCGCGGACGAGGTCGACGACCTCGAGCCCGGTCGGCTCGAGGACGATCGCGCCGTCGGCGGCCAGGCCGTTCCTCTGGACGAGCAGGGTCCCGTTGCCGCCGCATTCCTCCTCGACGACGAAGTCCGCGACGACATCGCCGCCTGGCCGCAGGCCGAGGTCGGACAGGGACTTGAAGACGAGCCAGAGCGCGGCCGCCTGCCCTTTGGCGTCGCAGGCCCCGCGGCCGCGGACCCAGCCGCCGTCGATCCGCGCCTCGAACGGGTCCGGCTGCCCGGGCGTGGCCGGGACGACGTCGAGATGGGTATTGAGCGCGAGGCTCCGGCCGGAACCGTTCCCCTTGATCGCGGCCCTCAGGTTTGCCTCGCCCGCATAGCGGAAGCCGTCGAGCGGGAAGGAATAATCGGGGTCGTCGCGGATGGCGTCGGGCATAGGCATGAGATCGACCGAATCGGCCAGGCCCTTCAGGCGGGGCCCGAGGAACCGGGCCGGCCCCTGTTCGTGGCCGCGCGTCGACGGGATGGCGATGAGCCCGCTCAGGATCTCCAACGCCTCGGGGACGTTCTTCTCGATGGCCCTGAGGATCTTGTCGTTCGTCATGGCTCCGAGCACTTCATAACACGGCCCCGCCGGCCGCGTCAATCGAGGCCGGGCGCGGGCGCTATTCCCCTTGACACGCGCGCTCGAGCCTAGAGAGAATAGGCCCGAGACGAGCGACCGGTTGTGAGGAGCCGACCATGACAACCTCCGGACCCAAGACCCAGGAGCTTCTGGAAGCGTCGCGGAAATACGAGCCGGATTGCATGAATTGGCAGGCGCCGGTCGTCTGGGACCATGCCGCGGGGGCTGAGATCTGGGACGTCGACGGCAAGCACTATATCGATTGGACATCGGGGGTCCTGGTGGCCAACGTCGGCCACGCCCATCCCCTGCTGGCCCAGGCCCTGGCCGGCCAGGCCTCGCGGCTCCTCAACACCTTCGATTTCCCGACCCCGGAGAGGCTCCGGCTGGCCGAGAGGATCGTCAAGGCCACTCCTGCCTACCTCGACAAGGTCATCTTCCTGACCACGGGCTCGGAAGCCATGGACGCGTCCATGCGCCTGGCCAAGAGATACACCGGCAAGTACGAGATCGTCTCTTTCTGGGGCGGCTTTCACGGCCGCACGTTCGGCCCCATGAGTCTGAGCGGCATCCCCAAGATCCGCCGGAGCTACGGGCCCCTCGTGCCGGGAACGATCCTCGCGCCCTATCCCTATTGTTATCGCTGTCCGTTCGACAAAGCCCACCCGGGCTGTGGTCTGTTCTGCCTGAAATTCCTGGACGAGACGGTCCGGGTCCAATCCTCGGGCTCGCTCGCGGCCGTCATGGTGGAGCCCTATCAGGGCACGGCCGGATTCGTCTTCCCGCCCCCCGGCTACCTGAAGGGGCTCGAGGCCTGGGCCAAGGCCCAGGGGCTTCTCTTCATCCTCGACGAGGTCCAGTCCTCCTTCGGCCGGACCGGCAAGATGTGGGCCTTGGAGCACGAGGGCCTGGAGCCCGATATCCTCGTCCTCGGCAAGGGCATCGGCAGCGGCGCCCCCGTCGCGGCCCTGGTCACGCGTTCGAGCATCATCTCCTGCCTCGAGCGGGGCGAGATGTCCTCGACCCTGGGCGGGAACCCGCTCAGCTCGGCCGGGGCGCTCGCGGTCTTCGACATCATCGAGAAGGAAGGGCTGGTCGGGAAGGCGGCCAAGAACGGCGCCCATCTCAAGACCAAGCTCCTGGCCCTCAAGGACAGGCACAAATGGATCGGCGACGTCCGGGGCCTGGGCCTCGTCTACGGCATCGAGCTCGTGCTCGACCGCGCGACCAAGGCGCCGGCCCCCGACCTGGCCAGGGATGTCGTCCTCCGGTGCGTCGACCGCGGGCTCATGGTCGGCAAGCTCGGCCTGCACGGCAACGTCATCCGGGTCGCGCCGCCTCTCGTCATCACTCCGGGGCTCATCGACCGGTCGGTCGGGATCCTGGACGAGGTCCTCGCGGAGTCCCGATGAGCGGCGCGGAGGGCATCCGCCTCCCCGATTACCTGGTCATCCTGTCCTATTTCCTGGTCGTCGTCTCCGTCGGGCTGTTCTCGGCCCGCTACATCCGCCGGTCGAAGGATTATTTCGCGGCCGGGAACGTCATGCCCTGGTGGCTCGCCGGAACGTCGTTCTACAAGGCCTCGTTTAGCGCCCTGCTCTTCGTCATCTACAACGAGATCGCCTACAAGTACGGGATCGTGGCCATCGTCATCCTCTGGCTCTCGCCGCTCTGCATCGTCCTCGGCGGCCTGCTCACGGCCCGGCGCTGGCGCCGGGCGCGGGTCATGACCCCGCTCGGCTTCATGGAGCGCCGCTACAGCGGGACCGTCCATCAGGTCTTCGTCTGGACCGGGCTGCCGCTGCGGATGTTCGACAACGCCCTGAAGATCCTCTCGACCTCCATCATCTTCGCCGTGGCCCTGCGCGGGCTGGGGCTGTCGATCACGGCCTTCATGGCCCTCATCGGCCTGGTCATGGTCCTCTACTCGTTCATGGGCGGCCAGATGACGGTCATCATCACCGACTTCGTCAACGTCTCCATCCTGGCCGTCTCGGTCGTCACCCTCTTCGTCCTGACCCTGGGCCGGATCGGGAACCTGGGCGACTTCGTCCGGGCGCTCCCTCCGGGCTTCTTCGACCCGGCGCCCGAGCCCTACGGCTGGTCGTACCTCGTCTTCACCGTCTTCCTGATCACGCTCCTGACCTACAACGCGAGCTGGGCCCTGGTCCAGAAGTACAACACGCTCCGGAGCGAGAAGGAGATCACGAAGATGATCGCCCTGATCGCCGGCCTGATGTTCGTCATGCCGCCGATCTTCTTCCTGCCGGGCATCGCCGCCCGGGTGCTGCTCCCCGAGATCGCCAACGCCAAGGAGGTCTACGCCCTCGTCAGCATGAAAATCCTGCCGGTCGGCCTGATGGGCCTCGTGCTGGCCTCGGTCATCAGCTCGACGATGTCGACCCTGGGCTCGGAGTTCAACACCCTGTCCGGGGTCCTGACGCGCGACTTCTTCAAGAGGCGGATCAGGCCGGGCCTGACCGAAAAGCAGGAGATCTTCACCGGCCGGGCCTTCACCGTCCTCATCGGCGCCGTGACGGTGCTTCTGGCGATCCTGTTCAACGCCCTCCAGGGCTTCAACCTCATGGACATCATGTTCCGCGTCTTCAGCGCCTTCGGCCCGGCGACCATGATCCCGCTCATCTTCGGCCTGCTCTTCAGGAGGCTCAACGCCCGGGGGACGATCTGGGGGCTCACGGCGGGTTGCGTGACCGGCGTCGTCCTGGTCCTGACCAACTTCTATCTCGTCCAGGTCTATGCCGAGGCGATGAAGGCGGACCCCTCGCTCGAGTTCTGGCTCCGCAGCGGCTGGAACTCGGCGGCCACGGTCGTGAGCGTCGCGGCCACGGTCCTGGGGATGGCGATCGGGACGGTCTCGCGGCCGACGCCGGACGAGGAGAGGAAACGGGTCGACGGATTCTTCGCCGACCTCGACCGGCCCTTCCTCTTCGAGGAGTCCCGGATGGAAGCCGCCTCGCCCTTCGCCGTCATCGGCTTCATGCTGGCGGCTTTCGGGGCCCTGGTCGCGGCCATCTCCGTCCTCGTCCTCGTCCGATTCAAGGACCCGCGGGCCTTCAAGATCGATCTCGTCGTCGCCCTGGTCCTCGCGGCCATGGGTCTGCTGATGCGTCTGGGAAAAGGAAAGAGCGGCGTTACCTGACGATCTCGGCCTTGATGAGATTCAACTGCCCCGGCTGGCCCGCAGGGACCCCGGCGGTGACGACCACCGTCTGACCTTTCTTGACCAAGCCCGTTTTCAAGGCGGATCTCAGGGCCTCAGCGATCATATCGTCCGTTCCGGCCCGGTTTTCCCCCAGGATCGGAAGAACGCCCCAGCACAAGGCCAGCTCTCGCCGCGTCCTCTCCGCGGGCGTGAGGGCCAGGATGGGCACGTCGGGGCGGCATCGGGACACGAATCGGGCCGCGCTCCCCGAATGGGTGCAGGTGATGATGGCCGCGGCCCCGACGTCGGCCGCGAGGCTCGAGGCGGCGCGAGCCACCGCTCCCGGAAGAGAGCCGGGGATCGGGCCCGGCGCGTCCGGGCACGGTCCGTCTGGGAAAGAGGGCATGCTCTCGGCCTCCGCGGCGATGCGGACCATCATGGAGGCGGCCTCGACCGGGTATTTCCCGATGGCCGTCTCCTCGGACAGCATGACGGCATCCGTGCCGTCCAGTATGGCGTTGGCCACGTCGGTCACCTCGGCCCGCGTCGGCCGGGGGCTGTCGACCATGGAACGCAGCATCTGAGTGGCCGTGATGACCGGCTTGGCCGCGGCCCGGGACTTTCGGATAAGGGCTTTCTGGACCTGGGGGATCTTCTCGAGGGGCGTCTCCACGCCCAGGTCCCCGCGGGCGACCATGATGCCGTCAGCGGCCTCGACGATCGCATCGATGTTGTCCAGGGCTTCGTGCTTCTCGATCTTGGCGATCACGGGGACGTTCCCGCCGCACCGATCCATGTGACGCCGCACCGTCTTGATGTCCCTCGCGCTGCGGACGAAGGACAGGGCGACGAAATCGACGTCCAGGCGAAGCCCGAAGCGAAGGTCGTCCCTGTCCTTGGCCGTCAGGCTGGGCATACGGAGGGTCCGTGCGGGCACGTTGATGCCCTTGTAAGAATTCAGGGTGCCTCCGATCACCACCCGGCAGCGAATGTCCCCTCCTTCGACGGCGACGACCTCGAGCTCGAGGGCTCCGTCGCTCAGAAGGAGGATATCCCCCTTGCGGACGGCGGCGGCCAAGGCCGGGAAATCGAGCGAGACGGCCCGCGCGTCCCCGGGCACCTTCCGGGCCGTCAGGGTGAAATCGGCTCCCGTTTCGAGCACGACGGGCCCGGAGCGGATCGGTCCGATCCTGATCTTCGGGCCGGCCAGGTCCTGGAGGACGGCCACGGGGCGGCCCAGGCGCCGCGAGATCCGCCTCAGATGGACGATAACACGGCCGTGTTCTTCTTGCGTTCCGTGTGAAAAATTCAGGCGGGCCACATCCATCCCGGCCCGGACGAGCCGCTCCAGGATTTCCGGGGACCGCGAGGCGGGGCCGATGGTGCAGACGACTTTCGTTTTGATCATGGGCTTGTCCCTCCCCGTCATTATAGGTCAAAACCGGGATCCCCGGCTCCGAGCGCCCCTAGACTCCGGCGAGATCCCTGCGGACGGCCTTGCCCACCTTCTTGGCCAGGGCCATGATGGTCAGGATGGGGGGCTTGCCCAGCGATCCGGGGAGGAGCGTCGCGTCGGCCACGTAGAGGTTCCCGGGAAGCCGGCCCGGACGGAGCGTCGCCGCATCCGCGCCGGTCAAAGGCAGCATCCCCCCGGGGTGGCCGGCGTTGAGCGTACCGAAGAACATGTCCCTCTTCCTGGCTCCCATGCGGCGGAGGACGTCCACGCACGTGTCGACGGCCGCTTCGAGCGATCCCGAGTCCTCGGGCGTGAGGGCTTTCTCGACCTGCCTCCCCGATACGGTTCCCGATCCCGCGTCGGCCAGCTTGATCATCAGGCTGAGGATCCCCCCCGGGCCGGGCGGCCACTCCCGGTTGAAGTAATAGCTCAGATGATCGAAGTAGGGCGAGAGGATATAGCGGCCCTCCTGCGAGGCGAACGGCATGGGGATTTCCCTGTCCTGCCCGGCATTCTCCCAGGGCGCCGCGACGCAGAGCACGGGGTCCACAAAGAGCTTGGGCTCGCAGGCGATACCCGAGTTCTGCAGGATCAGCGGCGTTTCAAAGCCGCCGGCGGCCAGGACGACAACGTCGGCAGCGAAGGTCCGGCGCAGGGCGCCCGATGTGGCCGTGACGCCCACGGCGCGTCCCTTCTCGATGGTCACCTCGCGGACGCGGCAGTTCGTGACCAGCCGGGCGCCTTTGTCCACCGCCGCGCGCAGGAATTCCCGGCTGTCCCATTTCGCTCCGGACGGGCAGCCGAGGACGCAGCGGCCGCAATTCCCGCACGTCTCGCTGCGACGCATCTTGGGCAAGGCCCGGGGGGCGAGCCCCATGTCCTCGAAGATCGCGAACAGCCGCGACGTCGTCTCGTTCCAGCGCTTCCGGTGGGCGGTCGAGACCGGCACCTCGCGGTCGAGCTCGGAGAACTCGGCGTCGAGGTCGACGCCGATCGCCCTCAACCCCTGGTCGAGGCGCAGGGCGTTCCCGGTGGCCACGGTCGTCGTGCCGCCCGTGCCGATGCCGCGCACGAGGACCATTCCCTCGCGGGTCTTCAGGATCCTCATGGCCGGGAAAAGCAGGCGGATGTGGCGCTCGTCGAAGAGCAGACCCAGGCGCTTGAGCCGCTCCGGAACAGCCAAGCTCGTCGTGAACGGCCGGAATTCCCGGCCCGCTTCGATGATGAGGACATCGAAGCTCCCCTGGAGCTCCTTGGCGGCGGCGGCGCCTCCCGCGCCGGTCCCGACGACGACGGCCGTCTTCACAAAACCGCCTCGGGGAACGAGAACCCGGCCCGGCAACAGTCCGAGCCCTCGGTCAGGCGCGCGGTGAACTCGAGCCTTCCGCCGCCGGCCAGCCCGGCCAGGACGCCCTCGTCGACGGAGGACATCAGGCGGCAGGTCCGGGGATCGTAGAAACGGCTGAAATAGCATTCCCGGATGACGATGCCGCCCCCGACATCGCCCTGGAAGTCGATGTCCAGCCCCCGGTAAAGGACCCGGGCGGCCTCCATGACATCCTTGGGCGTGAAGACGCCGAGATCGTCCCTGATCTCCTGGCCGAAGCGGTAGGCTTCGACGAAGAGTCGGCCCATGACCTTTGCCTGCCGTCCTTGAGCGCTCCACGAGGGGTCGGCCCTTTCAGTCCCCTCGAGAAGCCGGGCCGCGAGGTCCCGGGAGAACTCGGCGTATTTCTGGAGCGCGTCCTCGAACGGAAGCCCCCGGACGGGAGGAGGGGGCGCTTCGAAGGCGCGCGCGGTCAGGCGCAGAAGCTCGTCCAGCTTCCTCCTGCGGATCCAGGCCGGTACGCAACGGCGGGCCAGAAAAAGGTTAAGGCTCATCGACGCACCCTGAAGAAAACGAACAGGACCGCGAGGCCGATGAGACCGTCGACGATCCCGTTCGCGAGATAGATCAGCCAGGGCGCGTTAAGGACGAACATCAGGAAGGACAGGATCGAGCTGGCGATCTTGGCCTGCGCGAGGAGCCAGGGATAGACCTTCTCGTCGGGGCGCTTGTACATGAACCAAGCGAGGAGGGTCACGACGGACATGTAGGCCGCCGCGAGGACCCCGAAGAACGACCGCTCGACCGGCCCCTCCCTCATGCCGAAGCGACGGGAGATCGCATTGAAGAAGCCGAGCACCTCGCCGGGCCAGAAGACGAACAGGGCCCCGACCACGGCGAAGATGACGGCCAGGCCCAGGCCGAAGGCCCGGTAGGCCGCCCGGGACCGCTCGTTCGTCATCGGCCGCGCCCCCCGGAACCGTGGACCTTGAAGAACGCCGCGGGCGGGCCAAAGGGCACGTTCTCGAGCATCTCCAATGCGGCCTCCCGGGGAACGGGGATCGCCCCTCCCGAGCTGGACCGGAGCATCTTGTAGTTCCTGTTGATGAAGCAGGACTCCTCCGAAGGGAATCGGGCCCTCATGTCGCCGACGATCCCGGCCAGCGGTCTCTCGCGGACGTTGCCCATGGTCATGGGGATGAAGACGCACGGGCTGACCTCGCCGAAAGCGTCGACGTAGATCATCTTGCGTCCGCAATTGCATCCGAAATATTCCCGCCCCTCGAAGTGGCCGAGGTAGTTGACCGTCATCCCGTCCCGCTTGTTGTACCGGTCCTGGAGCCGGACGAGCTCGAGGCGTTCGGCCTCGCTGATGACATGCTCGTCGCTCCAGAAGGCTTGGACCGAGGGCTTGACCTCGCTTAGCCAGGCCTCGTGGACGCCCAGGCGCTCGAGGAAAACGAGGAATTCTTCGGTTTGGCCCCGCCGGATCATGGCCCGTGAAAGGACCGCGGAGACGCTGACGTGGAGGCCGTCCACGTTCCTGAAGATGTCGATGGCCTTCAGGGCGGTGGCGAAAGCCCCCGGAACGCCACGGTTCTTGTCGTGGATCTCCTCCCGCCAATGATCCAGGCTCACGGAGACGGAGAACAGGCCCGCGTTCTTGAGGTCCCGGGCCGTCTCCGGCGTCAGCGTGCTCCCGGTCGTGAAGAGCTTGACGGCGCAGAAGCCGGCGGCCTCTTCCGTGATGCGGGCGATGTCCCTGTTCAGGAGGGGCTCCCCTCCCGTCCAGCCGAGCCAGACGATGCCCAGCCGTTTCAGCTCGCGGACGACGGACAGGATCTCCTGCGTGTCCAAGGGGCGGCCGGACCTATCCCGGTTGTAGCAATAGCCGCACCGTTGCGGACAGTCGTTGGTCAGTCCGACCTGGGCGTGCGTGGCACTGTCCCGCCTCTCGACCAGCTGCTCGCGGACGAACCGGGCATAGGGAACGCTGTTGAGAGGCGGCAGGTGGGAATGGACGATGACGTTCGTCCCGATCTTCTTGATCCTGAATTTGCGCATATACTCGAGCATGAACAGGCTGGTCGCGGGACGGACCCTGAGAATATGGGGGTTCCACCGGAGGACCTTCAAGGTGGGCCAACGGACGGTATTCATGGTCGACGCTCGTTCCGGACTATTACCCTCTATGAAACACCCTCCGGGCCGGATTTGCAAGCCCCCTAAGGGGTAGACGCCGCCGGCGACGGGGGCCACGATGAAAGGCGTTTTCGTCGATCTCCGGCAGAGGGGCCGGATCTAGCTCTTCATTTTCGAGGCTAAAAACACCCGATTTAAGCTATTTTGGACCAGAAAAATGAGGCTATATTGTTGATTTTTATGGATATTTCTGAGGTCCGACCCCAATGGAGAATTCAGCGAGCTTCCTGAGCCTCAGCCCCGGGTCGTTGGCGACGGCCTGCCGCAGCCAGCCCAAATGGCCGGCCCCGTAGATCACCAGCACGCGCTCGTCCGGGGATCCGATGATGTTGACGATATTGTTGAAGATGCGGATGTTCCGCTGATACCAGCTGGCCAGCAGGTCCGGCCCGGCGTAGTCGCCCGGCTCTCCCAGGTGGGCCTCCCGGTAGTAGAACCCGATGTCTTCAGCGACCTTCCGGTCATCGTTCATGTAGAGCAGGGTCTCGAGGATGGTGTGCGACTTGAGATAGACGTCCTGGGCCTTGACCATCTCGCCGATCTCGGCCATGATCCGGTCCAGGACCTCCGACTGGCCCTTGCCCTTGGCAAAGTTGATCACCCGCTGCCAGGGGAAATCGCCGTCGATGTCGACCGGGTAGATGGCCTTATGGCCGAGCTCCTTGGCCAGCCGGAACCCGACCTGCTCGATCTCGTTGGCCGTCAGCGGGTATCGGCCGGCCAGGTATTCGGCGTACTGCTTCGGACGACGGTCCTCGTACACCGTGGATTCGATGGCGATCTTGGTCGGCTTGAACCGCTTCAGGACTTCGAGCAGCTCGCCGATCTCGGCCTGCCGCTTGGGCGCGAGCACGTCGTCCGCCTGCATATTGAAGACGTCTCGGCCCGGATTGGCCATGTGATAGGTCCCGAGGATCAGGACCTCCGGGCGCTGCGGCGGAGCGGCTTGGGCCAATCCGGCGATGGATAAGACGACGCCAAACCACAGGGATCTTTTCATCACGGCAATCCTCCTCCGGCGTCATTTGCCGGCCCGGGCCAGCTCCTCGGCCTTCTTGAGCCAGGCCGCGGCATCCGTGTCTCCGGGCTTGAGGGCAAGGACTTTCTTGAGCGGCGCGAGAGCTCCCTTGCCTTGCCCCTGTTCGACGAGGAGCTTCCCCAGGGCCAGGTTGCAGGCCGCGGATTCCGGGTATTCGGCGACCGCCCTTTGCAGGAGCCCGACCGCCTCCGTCGGCCGCTTCTCCGCGACCAGGAAATCGGCCGCGCCCAAAAGAGCGTCCTCGGTGTTGAGCGCCGCGGTGCCCGGGGAATTGCGGTACCTGTAATAATGCGCGCTGGCCGCGTTCATCCCGCCCCAGCGGAATTTCTCCTTGAGCTGTCCGAGGAGCGAATCGGGCGCCCGGTAGGCCAGGGCCGCCTCCAGGGCCGGGTCCCGGCCGGCGGCATGATCCGCCCAGGTGACGCCGGTCGCGATGTCGGGGGCCACCCAGGGCCGCCTCTCGTCGACCTCGCCGTCGCGCCAGTACACGGAGGAGAGCCGGACGGTCAGCCCGCTGTGAGGAAGGACGTAGCGCCGGGCGTCCCCGTATTGGCTCGGGGTATTGCCCGTCGGCTCGCCGACGAAGATCGTCTCCGTCCAGCGCTCCAGGGCCGACACCAGGCTCATCGCAGCCGAGAACGTATTGCGGCCGATGATGGTGAACAACCGTCCGTAGCGATTGAGCCCTTCAGCCCCGACCAAGGCCAGGACGAGTCCGCGGTTGAGATAGTTGTTGCCGCCGCCGTTCAACCGGAGGTCGAGCACGATCCTCTCCACGCCGGCCGCTTTCGCCGCGTCCATCATCCGGCCCGAGAAAGCCGCCAGCGATTCGGCCGGATCATCCTGAATGGCGTTGACCTGGACATAGATGGCCTTTCGGTCGGGCAGGAGCTCGAACCAGAAGGACTTCCCGGGATCCTTGAGATAGAGCGGCTTCGCCTGACCGGAGATGTCGCTCCAGGCGACCCAGGCCGGCTCGGGCCCGGGGGGCAGAGGCCCCAGGACGACCGTCCGGGATTGGCCGCTCTTCTCCAGGGTCAGGGGTGTCTCACCCGGCGTGTCGGTGACGCCGCAGGCCTGGAGGATCTCGGGGATACGGAGATACTGGGGCCCCACGAATTTGAGCCACATCTCGGAATCGTAATGGACGGCGGGCCGGATGGCGTCGAGGGCCGCTTCCGCGGTCAACTTCCCGATCCGCAGGACCCGGGACCCGATAAGGTCGCGGCGGTCGGGCGCGGCGGACTGGACATAGAGGCCGTCGTCAAAGAGATAGAACCTGACAGGCAGGGCGCGGAACGCGAGGCCCTCTTTTGGGCCGGCAGTCGAGGTGTGGCTCTGCGCGTCCGCGACGACCGGAAGCGTCAGCCGGCTGTGACCGTCGCGCAGCATGGCCACCAGCTTGACCATTCCGACGATGACCTCGTGGTCGGCCAGGACGGGGATCCTCTCGCGAAGAGCGGCCACGGCCTTGTCGAAGTCGGCCCGGGCCAGCCTGTCGAACGGATGGCGATGCTTCTCGGCCACGGTCCGGGCCAGGAAGTCGAGATCCTCCTGCCACTGCTGGACGGTCAGGCCGGACGGACGGGCTTGACCGGATAGTGCCCCCTGAGCCGGGGACGGCGGCGCGCAGGCCAGGACAAGGGCACTCAGCGCGAAAAGGACTGCCAGAGGACGCGGATGGGACATGTGCCTCCTTTCCCCGGGACCGGACAGACTCCGCCGCCCGAGCTAACCATAAAGACGGCGAGAACCGGAGAAAGGTTCCTTCTGCTTCTTCGGCCGAAAGATGATACTGAATGGCTTCGGGTATTCTTCCGGCATCACGCGTTGGGGCGGCCGAACCGGCTCGGTTATTTATCCCTGAGGTGCTTATCGGCGGCTCCGGCCGGATTGCGGCCCTCCACGGCGACGATCCGGCCCCCTTCGTTGAGGAACCTGAGCCTGAGATTCTCGACTCCGTCCAGCGCGAAATAGCCCTCTGCGATCGGGATCATCCTTCTCTTGGGCTGACCTTCCCTCTGGTAAAACAGGGAACCGCCTTCCAGAGTGATCGTCCGGGGGCCGTATGTCCCGGCGTAGGATCGCAGGGACTCCTCGGTGAGAGAAACCGGGGACAGAGCGACGCTGTAGGCTTCGTGATGCCACTGATAATAGGCCTTGAATCCCGGGTCCTTCTCCCCTTCCGCCAATCGCCGGCTGGCCATGACCTGCGCCGTCTCCAGGGCCTTGTCTTGAGAGACCTTGACGTCGGGCTCGACACCGACTCCTTCCCAGTTGGTTTTGGTGATCGGGTTGACGGCGCGGGCGAACGGCAAGCTCATCGTGAACCGGTCGCTGAGGATGACGAACCTGTTGTCGTGGGCGCCCCCCCCGGTGGTCTCCCCGACGACGGTGGCCCGCTTCAGGTTCTTGAGATTGTAAGCAAATTCTTCGGCGGCGGAAAACGTGTTCACGCTGGTCAGCAGATAAAGGTCGACGCCGTCCAGCCTCTTCCCGGGGAGATACGTGTAGGTCCAGTACTGGGTCAGTCTGTCCGGGTCCTTGTAGGAGAAGGAATTGAGGTGCCGGCTCGGATTGTCCAGGACATAGCTGCAGAGGAACTGGACCATTTCCGGAGAGCCGCCGCCGTTCCTCCTGAGGTCGATGATGAGAGCGTCGGCGTTCGACAGAAAGCCCATGGCCCCGACGGCCGCTCCCTGGGCGCCCGTGTCATAGCTGAACGAATCGAGACGGAGATACCCGATATTGCCCGGGAGGATCCTGATCTCGAGGAAGCCGTAGTTCGTGGTCCTGTTCCGTCTTTCCTGGAGCTTGATCGCCTGCTCGTCGAGCGCCTTCCTGTTCCTCTCCTGCTCCACCCAGGCCGGATTGAACCGGACGTGCAGGTGCTCGTCCCTATGCACGGCCGTGAGGTCGGCCGTGACCGCCTCCGCGAAATCCCCCGGCCGGACGATGCGATCATATTTGCCGGATCGAAGATTGTCCCGGAGCATGCGGACGTACTTCGCGGTGATCTCGGGAAAGATGTATTCGCGCTCCAGATTCGCGCAGAGAGCGTCAACGACCTCCTTTTTTTCGGCAGGATCGATGGCGGTCTGGGCGCCCTGTCCCAGAAGAACAGAAAACGATAGAAAGACAAGGATCATAAGGCAAGCCGGCTTTTTCATGTGGTTCCACCTCCCTCAGGATTTGGGCAGATCAGCAGATTCCAGGGGACATCCTTATAAGACGACGGCGCAGGCCCTGAGGTTGCGTCCCCGACCGCAGTCCTCCTGTCGTTGCGGATTGAAGGCTCACGCGCTTCGAACGAGAGCCCGCTCTTGAGCTTTCCGGTGACCGTGACCCGGCGCCCGGCATCGGCACGGTTGGCGGCTCCTTGGGCGCCCGGCCTGGCGAACCTGACCCTGAGCTCCGGGATCCCGTCCCCGTCGAGATCCCCCGCCGGACCAACGGCCCCTCCGCACGGGCCCGAGCCGTTGAGCCGGAGCGTCGTCAGGTCGATATCCTCCGGGGGCAGGCCGGCCTCAAGCTCTATTCGAACAATCAGCCAATCCCCCCGTCCGGTCGCGTCGGCCCCCCCCGGGGGGTCGACCGCCAGATCGGCCCGGATCCGGCCCCGCGGCCTGGCCAGGGGGAAGCGGTCGCGCCCCCCTCCGGTCAGCTCGTAGGCCAGATCGCAGATCCCATCTCCGTCCCCATCGCCGCCCGGGTGATCGGACCAGAAGTTGCCTCCGATCGCCCCGCCCATATCCCAAAGCTGGAAACGGGGCTCCCCGGTCCGCGTCCGCTGGACCTGATCGTCATTCCCGATGATGTCGTTGTGATAGAACCGGTTCTCTCCGAAGCCTCCCCAATGAAGGCTGATGCCGATGCCCGTCGAGTTCCTGACCAGGATATTCTCCTTGATCGTGTTGCGGCCGGCGATGTAGTAGATCGAGATCCCGGCGCCCTGGTTGGCATGGACGAGGTTGCCGCTGATGGTGCTGTTGTAACAGGAGTCGATGAGGAGGCCGCTCGACCGGTTGTGGTGGACCCGGTTCCCCTCCACGAGGACATGCCAGCTCCAGGCGGGCCGAAGCCCCGTGCCGTTACGGAGGACATCGCAGTCCCGGATGACGCCGCGCAGGAACTGATGGACGTTCATGCCGTATCGGCCGTTGTCGGAGACGATGCAGCGCTCGATCCGGTGATAGCCGCCCGTCATGGTCGAACGGATGCCGTCCCGCGAGTTCTGCGTCGCCGCGACATCCGTCAAGGCCACCCGCCGGACGTGCGCGCCCGGGGCGATCTCGATCCCGTCCGTACCGCCGGCCACCGTGATCCCGGAGACGCCGACGTCGCCGGCCGTGATCCGGACGACGCTCCCGACGCCTCGGCCGACGAGCTTCGTGGTCGATCGCCGCTCGCCCTGCAAGCGAAGGGGCTTGTCGATGACGACGGTCTCGTCGTAGAGGCCTGCCCTGACGAAGACCGTGTCGCCGGCGTTCGCGGCGTCGATGGCCTTCTGGATCGAGGGGAAGGCGTCCGGGACCGTCAGGACCCGGCCTCTTTCCGGAAGAAGGCGTGGCCAGACCCAGAGCTCGTGACGTCCCCCGCCGGGCCGGGCCGTGGCCTCGTCCCCGGGGCCGGTTCTGAAGTAAAGCGAGCCGTCCTCGGTCAGGCCGATCGGATCGACGGGCGCGGCTTCTTCGGAGATCAGTCCGGCGGGCGGCAAAGGGACGCCGTTCCTGACGGGCATGAGCCAGATGCCGGCGGTTTCGGGACCGCGGCCGGCGTAGACGATGCCGCCGCCATCGGGCGTCCAGGCCAGGAGCCTGTCGCCGTCTGCTTCGCGGACCAGAGGGACCGACTTCCGTTCTTCGATGCTGTAAAGGAAGATGCCGGCCCCGGGGATCATCGGATCGTCGGAGAGACTGTAGGCGATCGTCCGCCCGTCCGGCGACAACAGGACGCTCCCCGGCCAGCGGTCGCCCAGATCCAGAACGGGCTCGGCCGAACCGTCGGAGGCGGAGATGAACGCGACGGAGCTCCCGTGTCCGGCACGGCTCAGGACCGCCAGGACCCTGTCGCCGGAAGCCCCCCAGGCCACGGGATGGATGCCGGCGATGTCCGGACCGGATAAAAGCGTCCTGGCTTCGCGGCCGTCGACGCGGACGGATCGCAGCTCGACCCTTCCGCTTTCATCGCGCCAGCTGAAGACCATCGTCGCCCCGTCCGGGGATATCGTCGCTTCCTCAGCGAATCCGGGCTCCGGGCCCGCCAGGCGGCGGCGGTCCAGCCGGCGGGCGGCTTGGGTCACCCGGTCATAGGCCGTGAGGCCGCCCGTGTCCATGTCCACGACGGCCGCATAGCGTCCGTTGCCGGAGAGGCCTTCGATCCTCTGCCCCTCGCCGAAGCGCCGGACCAGCCGGGTGACCGTCGTCCGTCCGGGCCCGCTCCCCCTCCGATCGGACGCCGCGGCCTTCGATCCGCCCAATTCCGCTTCGGCGATCCGGGCGACGGCCGTTTGTTCGGGATAGTCCCTGATGACCTCCCGGAAGGACTGAGCCGCCAGGTCGCCGGAACCGGCTCTCCTATAACAGAGGCCGATATAGAGCTGGCATAGGGCCGCATAGAACCGGTCGTCCCCGTGCCTCCTGATGATCTCCTGGAAGATCGGAACGGC